>Ga0189288_10021_pt1 | contig 285564 bp, 243 predicted proteins | sample UW105minimetaG_FD_130316 | JGI IMG/M metagenome (GOLD analysis project Ga0189288, IMG submission 130316) | Marine microbial communities from the Costa Rica Dome - UW105 mini metaG | ecosystem: Environmental > Aquatic > Marine > Oceanic > Photic zone | place: Costa Rica: the Eastern Pacific... | reverse complement strand
CCTTTAACTGTTCAAACTGATAAGTTAAGTACTATTAAATGCTTAAAAACCTATATAAATGGTAATTTGACAAATTATTAACCCCAGAGAACACCTGTAACCGTTACACAAGCCACTAAAAAACAGTACATAATCACTCAAAATTTCCTTTCTAAGGGACTTTTGTTTTTTTTCTAAGAATGTATCTAAGGAAATAATACCCCCTAGTTGGTTGCTATGAAGCTTGAAAAAGCATTTTAGCAAAAAATACAAATGCCTCATTGCTTAGGCATCACTTTTTACCGTTTTTAATACAAAAAATAAGCATTTCGCTTATTGTCAGCTATTTTATTAGTACCTACTTTTACTTCATATAAATTGATCTAAAAACAACAGAGCAAACTATATAAGATATATGCGATATATCCACAATGTGGATATACAGTTATTTTACAACATAAAGAAATGAATCGAAAAATTTTAACACTTATCATTACAGTTGGACTTTTAAGTTGCAATCAAAAAAAGCCTGACCTGATATGCAAAAGAATAAATTATTTGATTGACGTAAAAAATGAGACAGCTAAAAATTATTGGTCTGATTTCAATAGAAAAACTCTTTTCAGTCCAATGCTTTACTATACGGAACATGGACTTTATACAATAAATGCAAATGAAAGATTAAAAAACGAAGTAAACATTGAACCTTATAATTGCATCTCTTCAAAAGTTACAATTGGCTTTTCGAAAATTATTGACACCACTAATTTTTACATGAACGTTTCCTATGATGACGTTGATTCAACTGCATTGGAATTCAAAAATACATTGGGAATGTTTAGCGATGTAGACCTTACTGAAAAATTTATTCCTGATGTCAAAGACACAGAAGAATGGATGACAATGGTTATTCATGAAATGTTTCATCAATATCAACGTAGTTTTAAAGAATTTCGTAAAAGGCAAGAATCCAGTCAAAGAGATTTTAAAAGAGACACATTGGATTATCTATATAAAAATAAAGACTGGTTCCATAAATCAGTAAAAAAGGAAAACAAAATACTTCTTGAAATTTTAGACTTAAAAGATTATGACAGTATCAATAGGTATTTATCAGAATATTTGAAAAATAAAGAGCAGAGAATTTTAAAATTAAGAAATGAAGAAGGACTTGATATATTGAATTTAGAAAATAGCCTATCGAAATCGGAAGGAACAGCAAGATATATTGAGTATTGTGTTAAACTAACTCTAAAAGAAGAATCCAACAACAAAACTTTATCAGAAATTGATGATAAATATCAGTCTAATCGATTTGAAAATTATGAATTAAGACAAGATGAATGGATGTACAATTTGGGTGGTGGATATTATTATTCAATTGGGTTTAACCTAACCAGAGTTCTTGAAAAACTAAAAATAGATTATCAAAAAGACATTTTTTTTAAAAACCAATCTTTTGATTCATATCTAAATGAATATATAAAATAAAATTGTACAACACCGATAACCGCCCCAAAAGCCAAAAAAAAATACATAATCATCCAAAAGTTCCTTTCTAAGGGACTTTTGTTTTTTTTCAAGGATATCTGAGGAAATAATACACCCTCTAGTTGTGTGCTATGAAGCTTGAAAAAGCATTTTCATAAAAAACACAAATGCCCCCATCTCTTCGGCATCACTTTTTACTGTTTTTATTATAAAAAATAAGCATTTCGCTTATTGTCAGCTATTTTATTAGTACCTACATTTACTTCATATGAATTGATCTAAAAACAACAGAGCAAACTATATAAGATATGTGATATATCAACAATGTGGGTATACGATATATCAACAATGTGGTTATACAGTTGTGAAGGTGCAATTAAAAAATGAAACAACTGAGTATCATCAATATACCTTTACATTAATCAAAATTAATAAACCGTTAAAAATATTTTATGTTTTTGACAAAAAAACAAAGATTATGAAAAAAACAATTCATTTACTACTTATTTTATTGACTTTTACACTAAGTAATGCACAAGAGATAGACGAGAGTAAAAATTTTATTTATAAAACCGATGGAAGTATCGTTTACGGAAAACATCTAAGCTATAAAACACCTGTCTTTAAAGAAAATTACTTTGATTTAGATAGTTTGAAAATTAAAAGTAAAAATGTTAAGTTTTATAAATTTGGTGAAGATTTTTTTGGAAGCATTCAAGAAGGTCGATCGAGTTTTGCTCGTAGAACAATAAAAGGAAAAATAAACTATTACACACTTACCAACATACATTATGCAGCTCCAATTCCCAATGCAGGAGGTTTTGGAGGAATGACTTCTGGTACTACTACTACTAATAATAGTTATTACTATAATACTGATTACAACTCTTTAAAAGTTGCTAATTATGAAAATTTGAGTATTGATTTACAAAGCAATTCAGAAAGTATTGTTTATTTAAAAAAATATCATAATGCTAAAAAGAAAAGAACGATAGCTTATGTACTTGGAGGAATTGCTATGGTGGCAGGAATTTTAACAGCTGCAGAAAAGACAGGAGAAACTACAAATTCTTTTAATCCTAATACTGGAAATTTTGAAACTTCTGATGTGACTAAATTACGACCTGTTAATTTAGCTATTGGTTTGATAGGTTTTGGGACAATTGTCACTACTATAATTTCTTCAAAAAAGAAAAAACAATATATTCAAAAAGCAATTGAAGTGTATAATGAAAATTAAGTTCATTCTCTAAAGTACCATAATATAAAAAAGTACATAATACCTCTTTAAAATATGGAAATTGGAGGAAATAAAATTTATAAAAAACAAAAGTCGAGTAGATAAAGGGGAATCTCACCCCTAAACCTCTCACAAAACTTACGTAATAGTTCCCATCATACGGCTCTTTAACACCGAAGCACCTACATATCCCTCGATGCTTCGTTGATTTAACCAAATCATCCTCCACAGAGTTGTAAGAATCAAATCATTATTGGTCTTGCTAACCCTTTCACTAAGTCTAATTTTCAAAAGACATCTCTCAAATACAATTCATCTCTATGGGTTAGTCCACCACTCCTTTTGTGTATTGGTACTCTTTGGCTTGCCCTTCGAGGTTATACCGTTCTTCCTTAACACCACATAAGAAGTTTCTCTTGTTCCTTAATTATGCAATAAGTAAAGCTCCTGCCCTCTTTATGCCGATTGCCACTTGACCAGTAAATAGGTTACTCCCGTTAAGTTCTATCTCGCAAGACCGCCCATCCCTCGATTTTGACAATACTAAAGTTGTTTATGACACTTCTATAAGGGTTCAATCTCGTCTCTTTCAGCTTCTTTACTCCCACCATAGCAATATACTCACAATACAACAGCGGTAGTACCTTTAACCTTATCGCTCAAGACCAACCCTTGAAAGGTAAGCTCCATAAGGCGGTTTGACTGATGTGGCTTACACCCCAGCCGAGAGACCAATCCTCATAATTTGCTTTCGTGCTTCCACCCAAAACCAATGCTAGGGTCGTTTCTGGAAATTTATGAGCCTCTCATCTCAATTACAGTTTTGTTACTTGATTTCAAAGAACTTATTATTATCTTGTATCCCCAAGTAACTCAAGACACACGACTGCATACAACACCGATAACCGCCCCAAAAGCCACTAAAAAACAGTATAGAATCACTCAAAATTTCCTTTCTAAGAAGCTTTTGTTTTTTTGTCAAGCATATCTAAGGAAATAATACCCCTCTAGTTGTGTGCTATGGAGTTTACAAAAGCGTTTTCATAAAAAACACAAATACCTCATTGCTTTGGCATCACTTTTTATTGTTTTTAATACAAAAAATAAGCATTTCGCTTATTGTCAGCTATTTTATTAGTACCTACATTTACTTCATATGAATTGATCTAAAAACAACAGAGCAAACTATATAAGATATATGTGATATATCAACAATGTGGATATGCAGTTGTTGGGCACAATTACCAATTACATCCTGACAAAATTATTAATTTTAAATATTTAAAAATGAAAAAAGTAAAACAGATTATAGTAACAATTTTTATTTTGACATTTATCACATCCTGTGATAAAGATGAAAATGAACTAAAAGAAACTGTGAATAAGACGACAATTAGTGCGAAATGGGTTGTTAGTAATTCAAATGAGTATAAATCGTTTGAATTTAATGAAAGTGGTAATTATATTGTTGTGCAGAAAACAGCAGAACCTACGAATGAACAAATAATCCTTTTTGGAAATTATGATATTATTGACAATAAGGCAATTGTTCTTTCTGATTTTGGAACTTTAACAATATTTGAAGTTAATGAAAGTTCAATAAATTTCTCTTTTAAGCGATCAAATAACCCAAATAATGAAATTATTATTGATGCTTCAAAAAAAGAGGAAATGGAAAGCTCAACAAAGACTGAATTTCTTTGTAAAACTTGGAAAATGGTAACAATTAATGGAGATTCAGTAGTTGGAACAGATAATGAATTAACAGTTTTATTTTCAGAAGCAGGAACATATTTCGTTTCTTTCGCTAATCCTATAGATGACAATGCTGGAGGTCTAGCGGAATGGAAGTGGAATAATGAGACAGAAACCCATTTTCTTTACTCTTGGGAAGAAGTTCCAGTATGGGATGATGCAGGTACTGTAGAAGTTCCTGAATTAACCTCAAACAAATTGAAAATAATTGAAATCGATGATATATATATTTTAGAACCCATCTCCAATTGAAAAATAAAAGCGCATAACACCGATAACCGTCGCAAAAGCCATTAAAAAATAGTACTTAATCACTCAAAAGTTCTCTTATAGGGACTTTTATTTTTTTGTCAAGATATGTGTCTAAAACAAGCAATTTACTTAATGACAATACTTTAAAAATCAGCCTTTTTCAATCGAATTTACAGAAATTCAATAAAATTATTTGTGATACATATTTGCAAATTACTGAACCCAAAGGATGATGTTAACTTATTAAAAACTTTAAATTACATCCAATCAAATCGAAATAGTATAGAATAAAGAATTAAAAGCTGATAGGATAAATGAACTTATTCTCAAAATTAAAATTCTCAACTCTCTACATGCACTACTATTCTTAAACAAGAATATTGTAGCTATTTTTCAAAACAAGTCATTAAATTAAACCTTTGGTAAATAAAAGGGTCTTAGAAGAAAGTTTAAAGAACTAAATTATGAAGAATATAATTTTTACCTGTCTTATAATTACCTTGATTTTGACAGCGTGTACTAAAAATGATGACCCTATAATTACACCCATAGAATCTGCACCAATAGTTCAGCAAGATGCTACTTATGAAGTAATTATAACTGAAAATATCACCTACGGTGAAGGACTAAGTCATGAAGATTTAAACAGCGCCAATACATCGGTATTGTCTTTATTAATGGACTCTTACGTTCCAGTCAATGACTCACAAAATAGACCTTTACTTATGTTAATTCATGGAGGAGGATTTTCTGGAGGCACCAAACAACAGGAACCCCTTGTTGATATGGCAAAATATTATGCAGCAAGAGGGTTTGTGGTATTTTCTATTGATTACAGGCTGAGAGGAAATAAAGGAACCATTCCACAAGAATGGATAGATGCTACTAGTGTTATCAACCCTCCTAGCCCTGATAAAATGTATGCAGTTTATCCTGCACATAGAGATGCTAAAGCTGCTTTAAGATGGATAATAGCCAACGCAAATAATTATCATATCAATACTGATTATATTACTGTTGGTGGTGGTTCTGCAGGAGCAACAGCATCAATAGGAGTTGGTGTATCGGATTTGAGTGATTATAAAGACGAACTTAGTATCAGTCAAGATAGCACCTTATCATCAACTAATCTCTCCCAAACATATGAAGTAAAAACAATTTTAGACTTCTGGGGTTCCGACAATTCTATAGAAGTATTAGAATTAATTTATGGATATGAAAGGTTTGACCAAAACATCCCGGCAATGTTTATAGCCCACGGAACAGAAGACAATACTGTCCCTTTTAGCAGTGCTGAAGATTTAAAAGCTATATATGAAACTAATAATGTTGATTTTATATTTTATCCATTAGAAGGAAAAGGTCATGGTGCTTGGGGTTCTACTGTGGATGGAAAAAGCCTATCAGATTTATCTTTTAATTTTATAGTTGATAACCAAAATTTGAATGTCCAATAAATAACGAGCACTCACAAAGTACTGAGTTAAAAACAAGAAAAAAATTCTTAATTTTTAACCAAAGTACTTCAGTAAAATTATACTGTATATTTCTTATAATTTAAGGAAATATTCCTAAAGATAACCTTGTAGTTTAAGAAGTTATTTTTGTTTGGAATGAATTTTAGGAGGTTCAAACCATGGTTTAGCATTTTTTATTTGTCTTCCCAAAGCTTGAGGAACAATTTGAGCATCTACTACTCTACGCTCTAACATCTTAACGAGTGAATCTTTAACTTTAAGGTAATCAATATGATTTGCTAAATTATTAAGTTCAGATTTATCTAGGTAATGGTCATATAATTCATAACTATAAATTCCTTGATATTCCCATTTGCTCAGGCGATATCGGTTTGTTTTGATTGAATATCCTTGAGCAACTCCATTTTTGGTAGGTACCTGAAGTTCTGTTAAAGCACTTTCCCGAACACTATAATGATTGTTTTTTAACATGGAAACAAGACTTTTTCCTCTTACAAATTTTGGAGTTTTCATCTGAACTAAATCCATCAGTGTTGGATATAGATCTACCAGTTCAACAGGCGCATCTTCTATTTTTTTATTTTTAACAATTCCTGGACCCGCTATGATCAAAGGAACACGAGTAGCATTATCAAATAGGGTTTGTTTTTGCCAATGACCGTGTTCTCCTAAATGATATCCATGATCAGAAGTAAAGACAATAATAGTATTTTTATCCAAGCCTGTTTCTTTTAGCTTGTCTAAAACTCGCCCAATTTGAGCATCCATAAAACTAGTAGTGGCATAATAGGCTCTTTTAATTTTTTTTGCTAAGGTTTTTTCCAAATTAACCTGTTCCTTTTTTGCTCTAACTGTGATTGCAGCAGGTGTTGGAATGGATTGTAAATATTCATCTGAATTCTCTGGTATGTCAATGTCTGCTAAATCATATATATCAAAATATTTTTTTGGGGCTACAAAAGGAACGTGTGGGCGATAAAGGCCAAAGGCTAAAAAAAAGTTTTCGCCACTTTGAGCAAATTCATCTAAAAAACTCATTGTTTCAGTGGCACCAATCCCATCGGTTTGTTCTTCATCTGTTCCATCTGCTTCCAACCAGCTTAAAGTTCCGCCATCTAATTTGGGCTTTAAACTTGTAATTTTATATTCTTCTTTTTTATCTCTTCCATATGGGTTTACAGTTCTATCCCAAGTATAAGAATCGTCATGCCCAGCTGTACCAATATCTCTGGGATTATGGTAATGATAAATTTTACCAACTCTTACTGAGTGATAATTTTCTGCCCTAAATTTTTGACCTATTGTAATAACATCTGGTATGGTTTGCCTTACATACAATCTTAATTTCTTTGATTTTGTCTGATCTGGATATAAGCCAGTCATCAAAGAAACTCTAGAAGGGCCACAAAGCGGATATTGAACGTGTGCGTTTCCAAAAGCAATACCTTCTTTTGCAAGTTTATCAAGGTTTGGAGTTTTTACTAGTGAATTTCCATAAGCACCAATGGCACAATTTAAATCATCTGCTATGATAAATAGAACATTTAGTTTTGATGGTTTTTCAATGGGTGTTGAACTTGATAAGGTGATAAAAAATAATGATATGAGTGCAAATTTTAATTTTTTCATTTCTTCATTTTTTTTCTTTCATCAATAGATTTTATTGAATTATTCGCTTTTAGATTCTTTTGGGCATTCTTATTTAATTGCTTCACTATTTTATTAAATAATTTCTTTTCTTTATTGGGAAACATCATTTTATTTTTTGTTGGATTCCAATCCTCCAAAATCAGTATCAGAAATATGTTTTAATTCCTCTAAAGAGAAATTATTTCCATAAGTTTCCTTTAATTTATAGAGTTCTTTTTTTAGCTCCTCAATACGCTTTGAATGAACTTCCGTATGAATTAAATTATTCATCTCAAAAGGATCATTCTTTAAATCATAAAATTCCCATACATCAATATTATAATAAAAATGAATCAATTTATACCGTTGATTTCTTATACCATAATGAGGTTGTACACGATGGTAGTATGGATATTCGTAATAATGATAATACATAGATTGTCGCCAATCTTTAGAAGTTTCTCCCTTAAGATTATTAAAAAAACTTTTTCCTTGAACCTTTTCGGGAATAGAAACTCCTGCCATATCAAGTAAAGTAGGTGCAAAATCTATATTTGAAACAATATCCTCTACAACGGTTCCTGGTTTAATTTTACCTGGGTAGCGAATTACAAAAGGCATGTGTAGTGATTCTTCATACATAAAACGCTTATCAAAAAAACCGTGTTCACCCAAAAAGAAACCTTGGTCTGAAGCATAAATCACAATTGTGTTTTCTTCTAATCCGTTTTCCTTTAAATAGTCTAATACGCTACCAATATTATCATCTACAGATTTAATGGTAGCTAGGTAATCTTTGATGTATTTTTGATATTTCCATTTACGAATCTCTTGTGGACTTAAATTTTTATCAGGAGCTACTATTTCATTGGGTTTGAATCCAAACTGACTCCATTTTCTTTGGTCGCTTTTTGATAAAGAATCTGGAGGGGTCATTTTCATGTCTTGTCTACAGAAATAATCCATGGTCATTTCAGTATCACCAGCTGTTAATTCTCTGCCTTTATAATTATCATTGAAGGTAGGTGGATAGGGCATCTCTTGATCTTCCCATAAATCCAAGTATTTAGAATCTGGTGCCCATTCTCGATGCGGAGCTTTGTACTGTAATAACAAACAAAAAGGCTCATCAATATTTCTAGTTTTCAGCCAATCCAATGCAAAATTGGTGGTTAAATTTGTTGCATAGCCCTTTTCTTTTATTTTTTTACCACAATCATTGTAAACAGGATCCCAATAAAGCCCCTGTTCTCCCCTAGAAATATGGTATTTATAATAATCAAAGCCAATAGGCTCTGAGGCTAAATGCCATTTCCCTACTAGGGCGGTTTGATAGCCCGCCTCTTGTAATGCCTCTGGATAAGTCCATTGTTTATTATTAAAAACTCCCCCTTTATAATTTTTATAATACCCATTAACATGGCTATATTTTCCAGTTAAAATAGCCGCTCTACTTGGACCACAGATCGCATTAGTACACAAGGCGTTTTTTAGTAAAGCTCCCTCATTTGCAATACGATCTATATTTGGTGTTGGTGCCAATTCTTTAAAAATACCCCCATAAGCAGATATTGCATTGGTTGCATGGTCATCAGAAAAAATAAATAATATGTTAGGTGGTTTTCTTGAACTAAGCTCTTTTTGACCATAAAACTTGAAGCAGGTCAAAATACATAACAGAATGAATAGTTTGTTCAAAAAACACACAAATTGAATTTTAGAAAATTAAAAAATTAGACCTATTAATTTAATCAGCTTATTTTTAATACTTAAATTGTTGCTTCATTATTTTTTTTAAAAAGATGGTACCATTATCTACCTTCATTAAATGAATACCAGATGGAAGCTCAGAAATATCAATTTGATTGGTATTGAAAACTTCTTTTTCCAAAATTCCCAATATTGAGTATACTTTAATTGAGTGTATGTTATCAACTCCACTGATGTTTATAACATCAATAACAGGATTTGGATATATTGAAATAGACTTTGATACATAGTTTTGCAGCCCTAATACTGATTCTCCGTTCACTGTAAGTTTATCAAACTTTATATCTCCAGTACTAAACTGAAATTTGACATTCCTATTAAATGAAACGGCTGCAACTGTTTGGGTATTTAAACCCAATGTAAAAGGTTGAGAATTTCCAAAATTATTATTACCGTTAGCAACAGTCTTAACAACTCTATAATTTGCCCCCTGAGCTGGCAAACTTGTAATATTAATTTCTAAAGTTTGAGCTGCTTGACTCTCTGAATCATTTATTGAAGCAGCAGTAAAAACATGTGGCCAATTTGAATTTGATCCTGCTTCAAAAAGGTCAGATGTGGCTACATCTAATGCATTTTCAGAATCATTCAAGGAAATGGCACCAAACACAATGTCTCCAGTATCAAATTGAAATTTAACTGCTCTATTAAAACTTACTGCTGTTACGGTTAATATGTTTCGTCCTAAAGTGATTGGTTGTGGATTTCCAAAAAAATCGCCTCCGTTTGCAGTGGTTTTATAGACACGATAATTTGCACCCGCAGCGGGTAAACTGTTAATATAAATCTCCAAAGTTTGGGCTAACTGACTCTCTGTGTTGTCGTTTGTAGCTGCAACTAAGATATGAGGCCAACTTGAGTTTGCTCCGGCCGTAAACAAACTGGAGGTAGCAATTTCTTGATTAGTACTCGAGGCATTTAAAGAAATTGAATCAAACTCTATATCGCCACTACTAAATTGAAACTTTACAGCTCGGTTAAAAGAGACAGCTGTGACGTTAATTGTATTGAGACCAACACTAAGTGCTACTGGATTACCAAAAAAATCGCTCCCATTTGAAGTGGTCTTATACACACGGTAGTTTGCACCATCTGTTGGTAAACTTGTAATATTAATTTCTAGTGTTTGTGCTAATTGACTATTTGCATCATCATTTGTTGCAGCAACCAGAATATGAGGCCAATTTGAATTGGCACCTGCTTCAAATAATGAAGAACTAGCAATATCTGCTTGAGCAAAAATAGTACTGGTTAAAAATAAAGATAATAAAAATGTAATTTTTTTCATGATTGTGGTTTTTTTAATTATTTCTTTTATATTGATTCCATAGTTTCATTTTTTCTTCACCAAGATTACCTTTAAGTTTCCCGTATAACTTATTGTAAACCTTTTTTAGTTCCGCTTTTCTTATTTCTGAACCTTTTTCATACTTTCCTTGAATTGAATCGACCTCCTTAAAGCGTTTCAATTGAATATCAAAAACTTTAGACCTCTGTTTCTCATTTAAATTTAAAGCTTTGGTCATTTTGTTGGTAATTACATTGGCTTTTTCAACGAGTTCTTTTTGTGCGAAAATAGATGTATTAAAAATGACCAATAAAAACAACACCATATAATTTCTCATACTAAATATTATTAATTTAGTTCTAAATTTAATGTAAACAACAACTTTTATGGTTCAAAATTTGTTCAGAAAGTTTAAATATTTAACCAATCTGAAATATTTCAATGCGTATGAAGTACTTAATGGTAAGAATTAAACTTTTCGATTGGTTTATTTTTCCAGTTGATACCTTGCTTCCATTTAGGTGCTTTTACTTTGGCTAAATAATTATCAAGAAGTAATTCTAACTCAGTAACTTTCTTGGGCAGAGATAAGACCAAATTAACATTTTCTCCAATATCTTTTGTTATATTAAACAACATCACTTCTTGGGTATCGTAGAATTTTATCAATTTAAAATCACCAAGTATAATTACTGAATGAGCTCTTTTCAAAGCAATACTATTTTCATAAGGAACATGAAAGACCAGGCCTTTTGTAGAACGAACTACCTTGCCTTTTCCTTCATCTTCAAGAATCTTTTTAAAACTACCTCCGTCCAGTTCTTCAGTATAGGGCATTGCCTGCCCAGCTAAATCAATAATCGTTGGCAATAAATCAGAAAATGAGATAGGAGTTTTAGATTCTGTTTTTTCTTTTATAGCTGGTCCTGCAATGATAAATGGAACTCTAATACCTCCCTCCATAGCATCCCATTTACCTCTACTCAATGGAAAATTAGAACCTTGTTTATAAGAAGATCGAGGAGGCATTACGGGAACGGCTCCATTATCTGAAGTATAAATAATATAGGTATTCTCCTTAATCCCTAATGCTTCAACCCTCTCTAGTAATAAGCCAACACCTGAGTCTAAATCTTCTGTCATTGCAGCAAATCCCTCATGTTTTTGATACTTTCCTTTGGCTTTGTCTTTGTATTTTTGCAAGGTAGTTTCTCGTGTCATAATATCAGAATGAACAGCATAATGGGATACTTGTAAGAAAAATGGAGTTCCTGATTTGGCTTGTTTTTCGAGAAAATGAATTGCTTTCTTAGTAGTACTAAATATTTTTTTGGGATCCTCTGAAATATTATTTCTCCATTGTTTTTTATTCGATCTATAGTCAAATCCTCCATCTTTATTCCCAGTAACTCCATCACTTTCATCATAACCAAAATCTGAGGGATCTACAGCAATACCCCATTTTCCAAAATGAGCAGTTTTATAAGTTGAATCAATTTTTTTAAGGAGCTTAGGAATTGTTAAAGGAGTTTGATGGTTGATATGATTTGTATTCATTCCTACTCTAATCATTTTAAGTCTTGCAGGTGTTTGCCCAAGTTGAATGCTATATCTAGATGGAGAACAAACTGGAGCACTGGCATAGGCAGAAGAAAAACGCATTCCTCTATTTGCTAACATTTCAATATTAGGGGTTTCATGGTAATCACTTTTCGAACGAATTTCATCGTCATCCATTTGTACAGAAGTCCCGTTCCAACCTTGATCATCTGTTAAGATTAAAATAATATTGGGTGATTTTTCTTTTGATGCTTTTATTTTAGTGGATTTACAACTGGATACCAACACTGAAATCAATAAAATTAAGAGGCATATTTTGGTGCTGATTTTTATGGGGTTCACCCTAGATTGATTGTATTTTTTTAAGATTATATTTTTAAAAAAACGAGTCACAATTAATCAATATTATTGTTTGCTGAGGCTTCTGAAATTGGAATAGGCCAAAAATAATCTTCTGCTTGTCTTTGTCCTTCAAGATCTCCATGAAGAAACCTACAGTACTCATCTAAGACTCCCATTCTGGTCAAATCAAAAAAACGATGACCTTCCATGTATAACTCTACAGCTCTTTCTTCTAAAAGGGTGGTTCTAAAAAGTTCCATATCCATTCCACTTCCATCAAAATTAGACATTTCCACTCTTGCTCTTAGCTGGTTAAAATCAGTATTTGCAAGACTTGGATCCTGAGAACTTTCAACCAATGCCTCTGCACGCATTAAATACACATCCGCTAATCTTATGACATGCCAATTCTGTCGGCTTGTATATTCTGTTGTCGCTTGTGGATCAATATACTTTGACGTCCAAACTTGCCAAAGAGTACCAAGGACATTACCAGAAGAAATAAGGGTTGGAATATAACCTGTACTTCCAGAATTGATTTCAAAAAACCTAGTATTGTTTTGATATTCTTTAATAATTGTATTTTGATACCTAGGATCATTTTTATTCAAGCGATTATTAATAAATTTTGGCTTGAGTTTATTTGCACCTCCAAAACCTGTTCCACTTAGATTTGAATCCTTAGGCGAGAACAAATTAGATACTGCTGTACCTTGGCCAACAATAGAAGATCCTTGAACTTCAAAAATCATCTCAGGATTATTACCATTATCAGGATTGAAGATTGTATTGTATCCCTCTATTGAAGATTCTAATTGAAATCCGGATTGACTTAAAGCCAAATCACATTCATTTTTAGCCAATTGATAGTAGTTAAGTGCTGATTCTTGAAAATCAAGGTATTTATAATTTCCTTGAACGCCTGCAAGTGCAGTTCTTTTACAGGACGCGATGCGTAAATATACTTTTGCCAATAATGCGTGAGCAGCCGATTTTGTGACTCTACCAAGATCATTGATGTAATAATCTCTACTTTCAGTTCTTTGCCAACAATTTTCAGAAGCATATTTTAAATCATCAATAATGACCTCATATATATCAACTATCGAAGATGTAGGCAAACCTTCCGATTCTTCAGACTCTAATGGTTCTGTTCTTAAGGGAACTTCACCAAAACATCGAACTAAGTTAAAATAATGCAAGGCCCTCAAAAACCTAGCCTCTCCAATAATACGTAGCTTTAATTGTTCATTCATTTCAATAGATTCTACATTGGCAATGACATTGTTTGCATCCCTAACACCAAAATAGATATCTCTCCACATAGGTGTTAAATTTGAGTTTGTATTGGTAATGGTGCCTGTCTTAAAATCTCTAAATAAAAAGGTGGAAAGCCCCTGATCTGATGAGGCATAAAGTGCCGATAAAAAAACTTGTCTATAATACCCGTTTCCACTTTTTAATCGTGCATACGCTGCTGTTAAAGCTGCCAATGCATCGGATTCATTTTGATAAAATTTTTCTGTACTAACATTGGTTAGTGACTCTTCATCAAGAACCTCACATGAACTTAATACGGTCACTAAAACAAGTAGTAATAAAAAGCTGTTTTTTGTTGTTTTAAAAATTATTTTTTTCATGCTGATAAAATTAATATGCTAACTTTAATCCTAATAGATATGTTTTAGTACCGGGGTATGTACCAAAATCTACCCCCCTTTTTTGAGGGTTCTTTGTATACGTTTGTATTTCAGGATCATAGCCAGGGTAATCTGTCCAGGTAATTATATTCTGTCCACTGGCATAGATTCTTATACTTCTTTTTTTATTTAGCTTAAAAGTATATCCAATATTTAAATTTTTTAATCTAAAAAAAGATCCATCAAACACTTGTCTATCTGATACAATACTTCTTGAGCCATTATTCAAAATGGCTGCAGGATGACTTAAATTCTCTAAATTTCCTGAAGATTGATCATAGATAACTTGACCATCAACAACTGAAAGAGGAGCTCTCCATGAATTCTGAAACGAAGATGTTAAAACATTTGTTGTTTTCTGAAGACCGCTTAATTGCCAAGAATCTACCCAAAACAAATCACCTCCTTGCTGACCTGTAAATAATATACTGAAATCCCAATTTTTATAAGTAAGATTGTTTATTATTGAAAATGTAAAATCTGGATTTGGATCTCCTATTTTAACATAATCATCAAAATTAATTTGCTGTAAAGATAACGGGACACCAGATTCATCAAGATCTACAGAATTATTTACATATTTTATTTCACCGGGAGCCGCACCCTCTATTCCGCTAGCAATTGCCTCATCCCAATCCCTATAGATACCATTGGTTTGTGCGCCCCAAAAAATACCAAGTGGCTGACCAACTTTAAACAGAATAGGATTTGCTTGATTAAATCCTACAAATGGCCCTAATTGAAAATCTAAATTAGAGTTTAATTCTATTAGTTTATTCCTGTTAAGTCCAAAATTGGTTCTGATATTCCAAGTAAAATTATTAGTTTCTAAAACATTAGCAGCCAAACTAAATTCTATTCCCTTATTTTCTACTTTTCCAAAATTATCTACACGACTTGTATACCCATTTGAAGGAGGCAAGTTCACATTCTGAAGTAAATCTTTTGTTAATTTATGATAGGCCTCAATTGTAAAATTTAACTTAGAATCAAAAAAACTCATATCAATCCCTAGATTAAATTGATCTGTTTTTTCCCATGTTAAATCATCATTTGCAAGATTTGATTCGTAAAATCCAGTGACCAGCTCATCATCAAAATTATATCGTATGGGGGTTAAAAGAGCCAAAGACTGGTAGGGAGAAATAGGGTTACTTCCTGTTTTACCATATGAAAATCGTAATTTTAATTCTGAAATCTCATCTATTTTTTTGAGAAATTTCTCTTTTGAAACGAACCAAGATAATGCGATAGAAGGAAATAAGGCACTTTTATTATTGGTTGCGAATTTTGAAGAGGCATCTACTCTAGTATTAAAATCAAGATAATATTTTCTTTTAAAATTATACCCAACTCTAAGAAGTCCTGATAACAGTCCAACCTCTCTAAATTGAGAGATAGGTACAAAAATTTCTGTAGCAGAGGCAAAATTATAAAAAGAACTCGCATCACTTCCAAAACCAACTCCTTTATTAAATAAAGAACGAATGCTGTTTTTTTCGTAAGTTCCTATAAGGATTGCGTCAATGCGATGAGCACGAAACCTATTTCTATACCGTAGATTGGCTTCTGCGTAAATCTTATTATTTTCTATAGAAGCCTGAGTGGCCTCTCCATTATTTCGTCTTCCTCTTGTGGTATTGATTGGATAATAATTATCTCTTGTACTTCTTTGATAATTATAAGCTCCTTTTATGGTAGCTGTTACCTTTGGTGAAATTTTACCAACCATAGAGAAAACTTGCCTTAAGGTAACGGACTTTTTCTCATCTATAACATATTTGGCTAATGTATACGGGTTTGAAACAATATTTCCTTCATTCAAAGCAGCATATATATCATCTTCCTCACCAACACTTAACAAAGAAAAAATTGGTTGAAATTGAAGTGCCTGAGAAACAACACCTCTTTGAGCAAAAATTTCTCCATTTCCAACTGAAGCAGCATTTCCTTTTTTGTATGAAATATTTGTTTTAGAAAAAAAATCTATGTTATTATTGAAAGCCTTTCTTTTTGCATTCATATTATAGGTTACCCTATTATTATTGGAATTTACAATTATACCTTCTTGGTTTAAGATCCCCATGCTTATAGAAAGGTTTCTTTTAAAGTTACCTCCTCTGTATGAAATATTATAAGAGCTTGAATGAGACAGTCGATAGGTCTCATCCTGCCAATTAGTATTTACACCAGTAGATGTTGGGTAAGGAATTTGAAAATCTAATAATTCAGGATAATTAACATCTGTTAATTCTTGACTTCCATCAAAAGGACCACCAGGCCTGTTGGGGTTTGTGATATCTTGGAATAATTGATTGAGGTTTCGTTGGTTCATATATCTCTCAAAACCCGGCCCATCAAGTACATCGAGGTTTTTTCTTACCGTTGTAACTGAAGAATCATAAATAAATGAAAATTTATCACTGCCCTCATTTGTAGTTGCGGTCTTCGTTGTAATTAATACCACTCCGTTAGCACCTCTTGCTCCATAAATAGCTGTTGCGGCAGCATCTTTTAAAATTTCGATCTTCTCAATATCATTTGGATTTAAAAACCCAAGCGAGCTTTGAGTTTGACCAGCCCCATTATTTCCTTGTGCATCTGCAACAGGATCTACAGGTACTCCATCCAAAACATAGAGTGGCTGAGTTCCTCCAAGCATGGAATTAGCACCTCTAATAGATATCCCGATACCTCCGCCAGGCTCTGAACTTTCATTAACAACCACACCAGCAGCTTGTCCTTGAATTAAACTTTCAAGAGAATTTACTCTATTTTTTTCTAACTGATCTTTATTAATTTGCACAATAGATCCCGAAAGATCTTTTTTACTCACATCAAAATAACCAACACTAACAACAACCTCATTGAGTTTATTAACATCAGATTCTAGCCGAATCGAAATGGGTGAAGATACAACTAGAATTTCTTTGGTTTTCATCCCAAGATAAGAGATTACTAAAGTATCTTTAATTTTAGTAGTAATTGTAAAAGCACCTTTGGCATCCGTAAGTGTTCCATTGGTAGTCCCTTTAATCATTAATGTCACGCCAAGGAGTGGTTCATTGGAATCATCGTCAATTACTTTTCCTTTCAAAGTAATTTGTTGTGAGACCATAAATGCCGGCATCAACATAAGAATGAAAAAAAACTTTTTATACATACTACTCATATTAATCATGTACTAAAAAAATAAAAAAATCTCTCAATACAGTTTAAATTTTACCCAATACAGTTTGGTATTTGACATCCGCTCTGATTTGATAAATGATTCCCTTAGGTTTGATATTATTTATTAAACTATTTTAATGCTCTTCACTATACTCTTTGGGGGTTTTGCCATAATGTTTTTTAAACAGTGTACTAAAATACTTCGGATTATTAAAACCAGATTCGTAAGCAACATTGCTAATTCTAACCGATCTGTTTGCTCTCAATAACTCTGATGCATGGTTCAATTTAATTTTTATGACTAAATCTACCGGAGACATGTTGGTTAATCCTTTTAATTTTCGAAATAAATTAGATCGGCTGAGCCCTGTTTTATCTGATATTAATTTAATTGAAAATTCACTATTTGTAATATTATTTTTTATGATTTCTACAACTTCAGACAAGAAATTTTCATCGGGTGATTTTGATTTTACACTCGCCTGTTGCTTCGGACTTAATATTTGATGAAGTACTTGTCTAGAATTGATAAGATTATTTGCCATTGCAATTAATATTTTCATATTAAATGGTTTTTCAAGGTAGGCATCAGCACCTATTTCTAGCCCTTCAATTTTATCGTCAACACCACTTAATGCAGTGATCATAATTACAGGAATATGGCTGGTTTTAAAATTTGATTTTATAACGTTACACAGCTCCTTACCTCCCATATCTGGCATCATAACATCTGTTATAATTAAATCTGGATTTTTTGCCAAAGCAATCAAAAGTGCTTCTTTACCATTTGGAGCATCTAATACTGTATATTTTTTCTCTAAGGCTGTTTTAATTGTATGCCTTAAATCTTCATTATCTTCAACAAGTAATATTCGTTTGTTGTTGTGAATACTCTCTTCTAATAATAAGGATTCATATAAATTTGAATTTTCAATTAGTATGTCTTTTTCATTAAAGTGTTCACTCCCCATTTTTAGAAGTACCGTAAAAGTAGAGCCTAAATTTTCCTTACTTTTAAGTTCTATTTTACCTCCATGCAATTCAATAATTTTTTTTGAAATCATTAAACCAATTCCTGAACCTGAGATTCCTTTATTATTAATATTTGTTCCTCTTGTAAATCTTGAAAAAATTAACTTTTGTTCTTTCTCCGGAATTCCAAATCCATTATCTATAAAAGATATTTTTATCTCATTTTTATCTTTTTTTACTTTTATTTCAATTTGGCCACCATCCTCACTGTACTTTATGGCATTTGAGATGATATTAAAAAATATTCGAGACATTTTAATCTCATCAAACCACACATATATTTTTGGAACGTCAACAACAATATCTATAGATTTTTTGTTAAGTAATGGCTCTACTTCCGCAACAGTTCTATGAATAATTTCCTTTAAGTCTACTTTAATTACAGCTAACTTAAGCATTCCTTGATCTGCTTTTTGAAAGTCTAAAAGCTGTGTAACGTATTCATTTAAATTTTGAGTATTTCGATGAATTAGGTCTATACTCTTTTGGGAGTTGTTTTTTTCTGAAAGTTGTGAAACTAATAATTGAATCAAAGTGACAGGAGTTCTGATATCATGAGCTACTTCAGTGAAAAATTTTATTTTATTTTCATTGAATTTTTGATGGGCTCTAGATTTTTTTATCAGTATGAATAAGTACAACAAAATACATCCTAATAGAAAATATAGTAAAAATGCTAAATTACTTAACCAAAAAGGTTTCTTAATAGAGATATCTATACGATAGGTTTCTACAGAAGAGACACCGTCTACATTGGTGGCTTTAATTTCTAGAGAATAATCTCCAGGCGGAAGTTTTGAATAAACGATACCTCTACTATTTTTAGAAGTACGTATAGCTTCATCATAGCCTTTTAATTGCCAATAAAAGGAATGTTTTTTTGAACCGTGAAAAGTAGGAACTTCAAAATCAAAACTTAACGAATTTTGGCTATAGCTAAGTTCTATTTTATCAAGATAATTTATATTTTTTTTGATCATTGAAGAATCTACCAATACACCATTAATCTGAAAATTAGAGATATAAATTTTAGAGACCTCTTTCTCTTTTGGAATGTTTTGAGGATTGAAAAGGGTTGCACCCCCTGGACCTCCAAAAGCCATACGACCATCATCAGATTGGGTAGATGCACCAAAGCCAAAAGTATCAATGGTTAAGCCATCACCATTGTCATACTTTCTAATAGTTTCTTTTTTTATGTTTAATTTCCATAAACCAGCATAACTAGCAAACCATAAATTTTCTTTTGAATCTTTTTGCAAAGAGAATACGGTTCCTGATTCAAAATTGAGCTCTTTATTAACTAGTTTTATTTCCTTGGAACTTAGGTTATATTTATATAAGCCCTGTGTGTTGCCAATCCAAAGACAGTTATTTTGCTTGTCAAATAATACAGCGTGATTTTGATCAATATTATTTTGATGAACATCCTTAATACTATTGATACTTTTTTTTAGTTTGTCTATTTCAAATATGCCACTTGAAGACGCAACATAAATAATAGCAGCCTCTCCAGCAACAATACAACGAGCATTTCCAGTCTTGTAACTGTTCACTAAAACCTTATTTTTATAATGCTTTACAGGCCCATCAAACCCTCCTAACCACAGTTCATTTTTATCTAAATAAGTAGCAAAAATTAATTTGGATTTTTTTTCTTTTTCTTTCAGAATAAAGTCGCTTATTTTTCCTGTTGATGTATTGAACTCTAATAAACCCGAACCGTAAACGCCTAAAATTAAATTTTTCCCATATTTATTTATGGTGAGAACAGCTTTATTAGCTAGGTGTGGGTTTGAGTTGAAGTTTGTCCAATTTCCATTGGATGATAATTTACTTATTCCATTTTCGGTTCCAAACCAAATATTTCCTTCATCCTGATAATAAATAGACCGAATAGTATTGTTCTGAATACTATTTGGCTTGTAAGGAACATAAAAAATATTTTTAAAAGCATTATCTCTAGGGTAAATTACATCAATTCCAACCTCCCTTAAGCCAATCCAATAAACATTATCTTGATCAATAAAAATCTCATAAATACTATTCTGACTGAGAGAATTTATATCATTGGGGGTATATTCTAACTTATTAAGAAGATTAAAATCATGATCCATAATGAGTAAACCAGCCCCTTCAAGAGAAACCAAAACCTTATTGTTCTTATCAAATTCTAAAGATCTTATGGTGTGTGTTTTTAATCGCTTATCATCCAGTTTTACATTTTTAATTTTTTTATCATCTATTACATAAAGTCCTTTTTGGTAGGTTCCAGCCCAAATTCTATTTTGTTTATCGAAGTCTAAATCAAGTATTTCATGATTTTTTAATATTGTTTTATAGGCTTCTAATTGGTTGCTATGCGCATCATAATTATAGACCATAATTCCTTTTGTAGAGGCAACATAAATTTGGTTGCCTTTTACTTGAATTTTTCTATTAAACATTGTGTTAGAAAATAAAACCTCACTTAAGTTTTTAGATGCTAAATCATAGATTAATAGTCCTTGTTGAAGTCCAATGATTATGGTATGCTGATTGATAAGCCCAAAAGATAAAAACTTTAAGTCCTTATAATTTAAGATTTCTTTAAAAGTGTCTTGAGGGTAGCTATATTGAAGAAGTTGTCCCTTAGACCCTAAAACGAAAAGATTTCCTTTTTTACTGATGATATCTACAACACCACTTGTTAGAAATTTATCATAGTTTTTAAATTGGTAACCCGAATATCTGTTCAACCCCTGTGTTGTTCCAATCCACATATAACCCAGAGTATCTTTTTCAAAAGCACGAACAGCACCACTTCTAATTCCATCATAAACACCTAAGTGTTTTATTTGTTGTCCGAAGACAAAAATGGGAAGTAAAAAAAACAAAAATCGAACTAGGTAGACAAAGCACCTCATCATAAAAAATTAGGGGTTTAGCATTAAAAGATGATCCTAATTGTAAAAATACGATTTTTTTAAAAATGTAGTTTTAGAGAAATTTAGTATTCAATAGTTATTGAAATCTCTGAAAAAACCTCTACTTATGTTTTTTATTTTTTCTTTTTGATTTCATTACTTTTTTTAACCACCAGTCTCTATTTGGATTGTATTTGTATTGCTTTTTTAATGTATTTGCTTTATCTCGAAGCTCTTCTTCTACCTGATCATAAGCTTCAACATTGATCAAGTTTTGCATTTCTCCTGGATCTTTTTCAAGATCATACAACTCATCAATATCATTTTCTAAAAAAGCGTCTACTAATTTATATTTTTCGGTTCTAACAGCAATCTGGTTGGGCCCCGCATAGGGCCAGTAACTGTCTACATAATATTCAAATAATATAGCATCCCTCCAATTTTTGTTTTTCTTGCCTTTTAATAAGTTTACCATAGACTCTCCTTGCATATAGTTGGGTATTTCAATTCCAGCCAGATTAAGAATTGTTGGTGCGACATCAATATTTAAACATTGCTCTTTTACCAGGGTCTTTTCTTTAATTATTTTGGGGTAACGAATAAGCATTGGAACGCGCATGGAGTTTTCATAGGCCAATCGTTTGTCTAAATAAGTATGCTCTCCCATAAAGTATCCATTATCACTACTGTAAATAACAACTGTGTTTTCCAATTCTCCTATTTCCTCTAAAGTAGCTAACACCTTTCCAAGAGATTCATCTATTGCCGATAAACATCGCAATAGCTGCATATTTCTATCATAATTTATGGGCCATTCTTTCTCTGGCAATTCAGAGGGAATGGGTAAATTATTTTTCCAATCAAATCCATATGTTTTTTTTCGCTGCCATTCAGGCTTTCCTTTAAACGTCTCTTTATGGGTATTATAAGGAGGTGTGGGTAATTCTTGGTTCTCATAAAGATCTGCATGTCTTGGAGCAGGCAAGTGAGGCTGATGAACGGCTTTATGCCAAAGATTTAAACTGAACGGCTTGTTCGGATCTCGCTTTTCTTTTAACCAAAAAATTGCCTTATCGGTTAAAATATCAGTCATATATCCTTTTTCTTGATATTCTGTTCCATTTTCATTTACAGGAGGATCAAAATACTTCCCTTGTCCCACAAAACTAAACCAGTAATCAAAACCCGGTCTTATATGATCTTTCCCTTTGGTGTGTGCCATATGAATTTTTCCTACATGGGCAGTTTCATAACCTTCCTTTTGTAAATGAACAGAATAGGGTGCAAATACATCCCAATTTGGATCTACATGACGGTTATTTTGATTTACTCCATGAATATGAGGATAGGTACCCGTTAAAAAACTAGCTCTAGAGGGAGAACAAATAGATTGTGTAACAAAGAAATTCTCTACATTCGCACCCTCATTCGCTAATCTGTCAATATTTGGTGTTTTTAAAAATGGATAACGACCTGATAATCCAATGGCATCAAAAGGTTGATCATCGACCAAAACAAATAAAAAATTTGGCCGTTTTATTTTTGTTTTATTTTCTTGAGTTCTTATTGCCGGGTTGTTAATTAACAGACAAGTTAAAAACAGCATAATGGTATTGTATAATTTCATTTAACAAAGTAAGAATTATCAGTTTCAAATTTAACATTTAATCAAAATTATACAGTTCTATTTTAGGTCAATCTATTAAAAAAATTGTTCATTAGGCAAGATCCTATTCAATAATTTTAAATAAAATAGCAGGAATAAGAATTTTTTTTATAAAACACCATAAAAAGCCCTCGAATTTTGGGGGCTTCTTTATTAATTTTTCTGATGAACTCATAAATAATTCACTTTATTATCAACTTATCTTAGGGCGAGACAAATTTACATATTAAGCCACTGTTTAAACTCTGCAGCTTTATTTTTACTGATAATTATTTCCTCAGAAGTTTTAGATTGTAATACAATTTTAAGTTGACTATTACCATATTTTATAATCTTATCTATTGCGGCAATACTAATTATAAATTGTCTGTTTGCTCTAAAAAATAACGTTGTGTCTAAATTGGTAAACATATCATCTAAACTTGTATTTGTAGTAGATTTCTTTCCATCAAAGCAAACTACATATGTAATGGTATTTTCTGTAAATACATATGCAATATCTTTAATTGGTATAGGAACAAGTTCATTTCTAATATAGGTAAGAATTCTTTGTCTTTCTTTTTCTAAGACTTCTTCAGTCTCATTTTCTTTAGAATCTACCACTACTTTTTCTTTATAGGAAACCAAATCTGTATTCAGTTTAGATAAATTTATGACTTCAGATTCTAATGTGAAATTTTTAATTTCTAACTGTTTTTCATAAGTACTCCCAATAATTCTTACAGACAGAAAAGAGAACACAATCACTAAAATTCCCATAATTAAAAATATTAGGTAGAAGTTTCTTTTCAAAGTATTCATTTGGGTAGTGATGCTCAAAATATTTACATTCGCGGCAACTATTAAGTCTGAATTCTTAACTGGTGAAATGTGAATAATCTCGGAAGTCATCACATCGCCAGAAATTATTTTATTATTTACCAATAAGTTATACAAATCATCAGAATTATTTTTCTCTTTTAAAGAGGATAATAGAGTTTGATTGGAGTTTACCAGCGAACCAACTTTAGTAATGTCTGGATGACAAACCTCTTTACCAGACCAATTAAAAATACTAATAAACCAAGTATCGGAATTAGAGTTTTTAATGGTATTTTGAATATTTTTAATAATTTGCTCTTTCTTAATTCCAGATGATAATTGGAAGTCTATAAAACTAGAAATTTCATTGGCTTCTCTTTTACTAGATTCTACTTGTACTTCTATTAACTGGTTTGCACTCACTCTAATAAAGTATTGAGCAGCAACTAAAGCTATCAATAAAAAAACAACTGCAATAGATAAAAAGGTTAAAAAATATAATCTGTCTTTTTTCATAATTCTTAAAAATACTGAAATATACTACTATTCTTTTTGTTTTGATACATCATTTTTTTCCTACTTTAAGTTCTTTTTTTCCTTTTTATAGAAACATTTTATGAAAATAAGAATATATTTATTTCTTTTGTAATGAATTTATTTATAAGGTTTGGGGTATAAACTAAGCAATTTACCTATTGACACCAAATGCTAATAGTCTTTATGTTTGCATTGCATTAATGAAAGCCTACCATTAAGATATCAACAAAATTGTATTTATGTTCTTAATGGCAATTATATGACAAAATCTAAATAAATAAAAATCGTTTTATGAAAAAAAACAACATCTTTTTTTACACACTAATTGTGATACTTTTATTAGTAAATGGGTATTACTATATTTTTCCTTACTTTACAAAGTCCTCTAAAAATTTGGAAAAAGTAGCTGCCGAAGCTTCAATACATTCTAGTGATTTAGTTACTAGTTATCTTTTGGATGAGGAAACATCGAACAAGTTATATACTGGTAAAATAATTGAAGTTATAGGTTTTGTAAAAGAAATTACTTTTTTAAATAATAGAAATACTGTAATATTGTATAGCAAAAATATTACCTCTGGTATTATTTGCGACGTCCATCCGAGTCAAGTAGAAAAAATAAAACATCTAAAAGAACATCAAAAAATACTTGTAAAAGGAATATGCAAAGGATTTTTAAAAGATGTTATTTTATTAAATTGTTACATAGATATAAACCCCAATGAATAAACTATTGCCTTACTTATTTTTACTTGCGTTTTCTACCAAATATGATTCTAAACAGCAAGAGTTTATTGCTCGTCAAGGACAAGTTTCTTTTTTTTCCTACACATCAGTAGAAAATATTGAAGCAAAAAACAATCAAGTTTTAAGTATTCTAGACATAGAAAAAAAAGAAATTGCAGTTAGCATGTTAATGCGTGCATTTGTCTTTAAAAAAGATTTGATGTATGAACACTTTAATGAGAGTTATATTGAGTCAGACATCTATCCAAAGGCATACTTTCAAGGAAAAATTTTAGATTTTGATGCTTCACAAAAAACACAAACTAAAATCATTAGAGGAAAGCTAACTATTCATGGAATTACAAAAGAAATAGACATCAAAACGACCATAGAGGATACAGGTGGGAATTACAATCTATATGGCGGTTTTGAGGTCAGAGTTAAAGATTTTGATATTAAAATTCCGCCAATATTATCCAGCAATATTGCCAAAAACATTTCTCTAAAATTTAGATTTCAATACCAACCTTATGATGAATAAAAAAATTAGTCAGCTTTTTGTTTTTGTATTTGTGTTGGTATATCATTCTACAAATGCACAAGATTTATTAGACAAATTAAACAAAGAATTCCAAGACAAACCTGTCTATGAAATTGCAACTTTTAAGACAACGAGAATTGGTCTAGGACATTCTATAGAAACCAGAAAAAAAGGAGCTTTAGAGATTTCTTTATACAACAGATATTGGAATATCCCAAACTTTGAAGGGCAACGGTTTCTTGCAGATGTTGTAAGTACACGTTTTGGTTTAGATTATGCTTTCTCAGACAACTTTACATTGGGCTTAGGATATACTAATCACGATGAAATTTTTGATGGTTTTATAAAATATAAGCTCATCAATCAAAAAAAGGGTTCTCAAAAAACACCCATAAGCATTACTCTTTTTCAAGGATTTTCTCATAGAAAATTATCAAATGAATATAGTGACTTATATAGTGTTATCAACACGACTAGTTCAGACAAATACGCATTTACAAGTCAAGTGTTAATTGCTAGAAAATTTAACCGTAATCTCTCTTTACAAGTAACACCAACTTTTATTCACAGAACAGCAGATTCTCAAAATAATGATCCTCAAAGTCATTTTGCAGTGGGTCTTGGAGGTAGACATAAAATTAGTCAACATGCAGCTATCGTTTCAGAATATTATTACGTTGCAAACCCAATAGAATCTGTAGATACCTATAATGTTTTTATGGTGGGTGTAAATTGGGAGTTGAGTCATTTAATGCTCCAATTTCATATGACCAATGCACGTAGTTTTCCAGAAGATACTTTCATTACACAAACTACAAATAATTTTAATGCCAAAGATGGAAACTTTCATTTTGGTTTTAACGCCACATTTGTATTGCATACAAAAAAGAGAAACTTAAAATAATAAAACTGTTTTAGTCAATTCTAAACTAAAAAACAACATTTTTAAAATATTTGGAAGATGATATTAGAAGCTCCACCAGAGAGTAGTAACCCATCTTCTTTTTGTTAGAAAGTTTTAATTTTTCACTTTCAAACTCCATTCAAATTGAAATTTTGAAACTGAGACACCATCTTCATTAAACCCTTCTGAAGTTAATTGAACAACTTGCCCCTCTCCTGTTGCAATTGTTTTTTGGATTGCCTCCTTCACCAATCCGCCATCTTTACAAATAAATTGGATTTTACCAGTTGCCTTTTTTGTGAAGTTAGCTTCTTGGTGTGTAACCAACATCGAAACACTTCTCTTCGATTTTTCAATTTGGCTCATTACCAAAACTCCGGTTGTCATTTCTGCAGCCATTCCTTGAGCAGCCCAAAACATGGATTTATATGGGTTTTGATTCATCCATCGATGTTTGATATGTATAATGGATTCTGTTTCTGTAATAGAGGTAACTCTTACGCCTCCTAGATATGCTAAAGGCAGTTTAAAGAGCATAAAAAAATGTACTTTTCGAGGTGTAATTTTCATTTTTGATCGTTAAAATTTATAAAAAAACTTTCAATCCAATTATTTTTTTCGGTTTACAATATAGCATTCCTTAATAAAAAAATCCTTTTGATTTGGAAAAAATTTTAATTTACAGAATTTTACTCAATAATTATCAACCAACTCTTTGGACTTCCTATTACTGAATATATTGAACTCCTGTTCGAAAATAAAATAATGATGTCATTGAGGATCTTAGCAATAAAATTTGGAAAGTAGCTTCTAGAAGACTATTTTAGGCAGGCTTAATAATAACTAATCAAGAAAAAAAGAAGTAAACCCCCTTGAAAAAATGATAGAATTAAAAAATTTAAATTTCATAAAACTCAATCGAGACGGTGCAAAAATTTTAGTTGATTGGGCAGCCTCAGAAGGTTGGAACCCCGGTAAAGACGATTTTGATGTGTTTTGGAAGACCGATCCAGATGGATTTTATGGATTTTATTTTGATGATCAACTAATTGCAGGAGGTACAATAATTTCATACAATGATGAGTATGGATTTATGGGATTATTCATTGTTCATCCTGACTACCGAGGAATAGGAATTGGAAAAAAATTGTGGCATTTAAGAAAAAACCTTCTCATTAAACGCCTAAAAAATGGAGCAACTATTGGCATGGATGGTGTCATTGAAATGCAACCATTTTATGAAAAAGGCGGCTTTCATATAGCATTTAGAGATGAACGATATGAATGTGTGGGTCAAAATGCTCTTATTAGCAATTCTATATCAACTATTCAATTAAATGATTTCGATAATATACTTCACTATGATATAAAATGTTTTGGATTTAAAAGATTAGCATTTTTGAAAAATTGGCTAAATATTCCGAATAGCAAATCATTCAAATACATGGAGAGTAGCAACTTAAAAGGGTATGCAGTCATTAGAAAAGTTCACTCTGGCTATAAGATAGGGCCTTTATTTGCAGATAATACCGAAATTGCCGAAGAACTATTTAAAGCTTGCTTAAAAAACGCCATTGGAAAACTAGTTTATATTGATATTCCAGTAATAAATAAAGGAGCTGTTAACTTGGTGAAGAAATATAATGCCAAATACATCTTTGAATGTGCAAGAATGTATTATGGCCAAAATCCAAAAACAGCTACAGATAAGGTCTATGGAATTACAACATTCGAGTTAGGATAAGAACTCTCCATAGCAAACAAGATCAACAAGTACAAAACGTATCTAATACCTGTATGATAAACCGTTTTAAGAACCTAAAAATATAAATATGAAATCTGTAACAACAAGCTTAAAAGTATTTGGCATCTACATGATACTCATTCCTGGAATTGGACTAATGGCAATTCCTGATGTAATGCTTGATCTATTCAGATTAAGCTATGGAGAAGAATTATGGATCCCTAGAATGATTGGACTACTGGCATTTATTATTGGAGTATTTGATTTTTATATTGCAAAATATAAACTTCGTAAACTCTATAAATTAACGGTACTGCTTAGATACTTTGCCGCTATATTTATGATCGGACTTTGGATAAAAGGGGAAGTTGAGATAATGATACTTCTGTTTGCAGGAATTGATGCAGCTGGTGCATTTTGGACAATGATAACCATAAAAAATACTCTTCCAAACACAGCAGGAAGTCTTTTATAAGTCTATAAAAATTAAAATCTAATGTCTTTGTATTTTTGCTCTAATGCTGAGGTCATCTAGTCAGAATATTATTTTTGACTAGAACGCAATCGTAGTTTTCGGATTGTCTAAAATAGTTATAAACCTTGCTTTTTTTAACTATTTTAGATTGGACTCTTCAAACTCACTATCTGTATCTATATTTAATATTTTTTCACAATTTTTATAAAGATAAAAACCCAGAAGATTATCACTCTATTTTATCAATTATTCCCCTAAAAATAAGCATTTTGCTTATTGTCAGGCTTCCCAATAGCCCTTACTTTTACCAGATATAAATTGATTTAAAAACAACAAAGCAAATCATATAACATATATATACAACATATCAACAATATGGATATGCAGTTGTTAGCGAACATTAAAACAAAAGAAATGAAATTTATATTAAATATTTTGGCAATTTTAGTATTTATCAACACTTATAATTTAAGTGCTCAATACACCGTAAATGATGTTTTTTCAGATCTAAACAAAACAACACACATAACAGATGATATATTTGCAGTTTGGTGGGATAAGGATATGAACTATGCTGTTGAGGCGGAGCAACTACTAACCAAAGTGATTGGATTGAAAGAAACGATACTAAATGATTTTTATTTGCAAGTTCCACAAAGCACATTAGATAGTTTTTATATTAACATATATCTGCATGATGATGGAGGTTTCTATGATAATTTTGGCTGGGGCAATGGTGTAGATACAGACAGTAATGGGTATCCTTATTTAACACTAAAATATTGGATTATTAGTGATGATTTAAATACAGCACATGAAGTATTCCATATTTTTCAACACAATTCAAATTCTTCAGGATTTCGGTATGAAGGTGATAAGAACTGGTATACTGAGGCATCAGCTGAATGGTTTGCATATCTTCAAAACCCAAACGATACAAAATCGTTTGCAACATCTCAAATTTTATCTCGATTACCACATATTCCACTTTGGACAGGATGGTTTAATCAACCAGCATCTTATCCAACAAATTGGCAAAGAGAAAACCATCAATATGCTTTAGGTCAATTTATTTTTTATCTATCTGAAGAAGGAAATGTTTCAAAGGAGATATTGGCTGGATGCTACTACGCTAATATTTCAGAAGTACCACAAGAATACCTTTTTAATAACATTGGAGGTGATCAATTTAGAACACTTTTCTTGGATTGGGCTACATCAGTTGTAAATGATTTTGATTTTAGTTTTATGAGTCAAGCCCAAATCGACAATAGTATTACTGAGTGGTCAAATTATGCAGATTTATCAGATAACAATTCTATTGTAGAAACTTTTGAAGTACAAGGTACCAATGGCTGGTATAGACCAGAAAATAATAAAGTAACAACGGGCTGGTCTTTTAATACCTACAGTATTGAAAATCCTGAACCTAGTAGTTATTCTATTGAGTTAAATGGTGATCAAAATGGTTCATTTAATTCTTCTTCTTATTTTAAGGCTAAAATTTCACTTAGACAATCAGATGGAAATAGCAGTACATATGATATGCAAATGACCAATGAGTATCAAGGATCATTGCTAGTAGATGTACCGGAGAACACAAGTGAATTATTGGTCATTATTGCTTCTATGCCTGAAACATTTGAAAAACTCAATAGCGAATTCCAAATGTATTCCTATGAACTAAGAATAAACAATACTCTGTCCATTATTGATGCCTCATTTAATTCAGATGTTGTAAAAATTTATCCAAATCCTATTAAAGATATTCTTACTATCAATTTGAATGATAAAAATGATAATTTAAAAGTGAATGTATTTGATAGCTTGGGAAAAGAAATATTTTCAACCAGAAGTTTCCAAGATAAAAATCTAGCAATAGATTTCTCTAACCTAAGCAATGGGATCTATTTTTTGCACCTTTTCAATGACAAGAAATTCTCAACTTTTAAATTGATAAAATAAAGCGCTTACTAACACTGGTAACCGTTGCACAAGCCACTAAAAAACATCAAATAATGACTCAAAAGTTCCTTTCTAAGGGACTTTTGTTTTTTGAAGCAAGGTTGTAAGGTGGTAATTAGATGAGTTGTATTGGTCTTATTTGAGGTCTGAAGAAACCTTTTAAGATAGACCATAGAGAACCTATTGCTTTGGTCTCTGTTTTTACATTTTTTGAAATAAATTTCAAATATTTCTTCAAATTATACCCAATTGCAGACAACTGCATCACTTTATTTGCCTGTCGAATTCCAATCGTATTGATTTTCCGAAGTCCCAGAAACTGGGTAAGGGTTCCAAAAACAGGCGCTACGGTACGTTGCCGTTTGGCTTTCATAGTTCGCCCTTTCTTACTGTGTACCCTAGCAATATTTCGCTCGTATGCTTCTCGGTAATAAGTGACTGAAAAGTATTGAATAATTTTTCTTGATACTCTTTTTTGCCTTGCATAGCTAAAGTTCACAAATAAATAGCCTTCTTTTAATTTAGATTCCTATCCTTATCAACAAAGTCGTGCAACAGGCACACTGGTAACCATTGCACAAGTCCACAAGAAAGATATACAATCATCCAAAAGTTCCTTAAAAAGGAACTTTTGTTTTTTTGTCGAGGATCTTCTAAAGAAATTATACTCCTTCTAGTTGTGTTTTATGAAGCCTATAAAAGCCTTTTAACATCAAAAACAAATGCCTCATCGCTTTGGCATCACTTTTTACTGTTTTTAACACAAAAATTAAGCATTTTGCTTATTGACAGGCATTTTTTTTGGGCTTACTTTTACTGAACATAAATTGATCTAAAAACAACAGAATACGTCATACATCGGTAGTCGATATTTTGCGATACTAATTGATTGTATATAAAATATTTATATATACAAATGCAATTTGAATAGGCAATCTAACATGCAACTTTAACGTATATTCTCATGTTTGTTTGGGTTTTTATGACGCCTATAGATTTGAAAACGAAGTAGTAAAATATAGTAATAACTATTCATATTTCACATTTTAATAAGAGTTTATCAATGATTTAGTGAGTGCTTATTTTAATAAAATAGAATTTTAATGAACATGGATATAATTGAATTAAATATTAAAAAAAATATAGATACAAAAGTTAAAACTTCTTTTGAGTGTTTTTTAAAAAGAAACGAATCTTATCGATACCGTTTTTTACAATCGAAATATAATAAAGTTTTTGACGGTTACTCTTACATAGGTCAAAAGGATAGCGTAAATCAGTATGCTACCGACATGTTACATTCTTTCGTATTGTCCGACTTTAGTAATATTAATGAATTTCCAAATGAATTTTATAGTTTTTTGTTAAACGATTGGAAAAAAATCACAAAAAATATTAGGCAATATGAGACAGAAATTATTAAAAAACTAGATAATTTCACATTAAATAGTCTTTATGAAAATGATGCCATTGGATATATGATGTCTTGTAATTATTATCCCAAGATCAAGAATTTGAATTTTTTAGCACACGATAACACACGTTTATCTTTGCACAAGGATGTATCACTCTTTACAACATTTCCGTTTGGGATTTCACAAGGATTAAACTATTTTAGAAATAATGAGGCTGTCTCATTGGGTTCACGTGATAATATTTTTACTTTTCCAGGATATTTTATGGAGTTTGCTACTAACCATGAATATTCCGCGCTAAGCCATCAGGTGAATTTACCAGACAACAGTGATTCTGAACGATATTCTTTTGCCATATTTTCTATTCCCAAGCCCAATGCCAAATTTAAAATAGGAAATGATGAATTGACTGGTAAAGAATATTACACTAAGTATTTATCTCTATTTTAAAAGCATCTATGGAATGAATTTAGCTCTTGAAATTTCTGCTGTTATATTGAATGTAGTTTATTTAATTCTCCTAATTAAAGAAAAAATAGCTTGTTGGTTTTTTGGTATTTTGGGATCTATAGTGAGTATATATTTATTCTATTCAATTGGTTTATACTCAGAAGCTATTCTTTACATGTATTATATTTTCATCGGAATATATGGTTACATAATTTGGAATAGAAAAAAGACAGCTCCCCAAATAAAAGCTATTGGTAGCAAACAACATATATTATTTATTTCAGTGGGTATTTTTTCTGCCATTACCATAGGTGCTATTGTTGAAAAATTCACCAATGCATCTAGCCCTTTTCATGATGCCTTGACCACAATTTTTAGTTTTATAGCTAGCTATTTAGAAGCAAATAAAATTATAAGTGCTTGGATGTTTTGGATACTTATCAACATATCTACTGTATTCTTGTATTTACAAAAAAATTTAACACTCTATGTGGCATTAACCATTGTTTATCTAATTTTTTCAATAGTTGGTTATGCAAAATGGAACAAAAAGTTAGCTATATCTAATCTTTAGAATTTCCTTAATATGGCCGGGATTGATACCCTTAAAACCTGAGATATTTATTGGCAAAGTAAGGAAAATAAGATTGTAAATAATTAGATAAAAAAATATAAATTATGACTGAAAAAAATCAATTCAATAGCATACTCAAAGAGCTGCATGAAAAATCACCTTTAGTTCACAACATTACCAATTATGTGGTAATGAATAATACTGCCAATGCTTTACTTGCTATTGGTGCTTCCCCAATAATGGCTCATACGGTAGAAGAAGTTGAAGACATAACATCCATTTCATCAGCATTGGTGATCAATATGGGAACCTTAAGTCCAAAATGGGTAGAAGCAATGGAAATAGCTATGATAAAAGCCAATGAACTTAATAAACCAACTGTTTTTGACCCTGTAGGTGTGGGTGCATCTAAATATAGAACCGAAACTGCTCTGAGAATTATAGAAAACTTCAAGCCTTCAGTTATCAGAGGAAATGCCTCAGAAATTATAGCATTGGTGCAACTCAGTAATAGCACCAAAGGTGTTGATAGTACTCTTAGCCCAGAAAATGCTTTGAGTGCAGCACAAGACCTTTCAAAAAAACTAAAGAATACTATTGTTGTAAGTGGAAAAACAGATTATGTAATAACTGGAGAACTTGTAGACAAAGTAACGAGTGGAAGTTCAATGATGACTAAAGTTACAGGTATGGGCTGCACTGCTACCAGCATAATTGGAGCTTGTATAGCAGTTAACATAAACTATCACACTGCTTCATACAATGCAATGAAAATAATGGGAATGGCAGGTAAAATGGCTGAAAAAATATCAAAAGGTCCTGGAAGTTTTCAAATGAACTTTATAGACGCACTTCATCAAATAGCAGAAGAGGAATGAAAAAAATTGATTATTCTTTAATGTTTGTTACAGATGAACGAATAACGGATGACAAGCAATTCCTAGATGTATTAGAATCTAGCCTAAAAGGTGGAACCACTATAGTTCAATTAAGAGAAAAAAGACTTACTACAAAACTATTTTATAAAAGAGCTCTAGCTGTAAAAAAACTTTGTACAAAATACAGAACTCCACTTATTATAAATGACAGCATTGATATTGCATTGGCTATAAATGCCGATGGCGTTCATATTGGTCAAAAAGATTTGCCTGTAACTGTAGCAAGAAAATTATTGGGGCTTCATAAGATTATAGGTTTGTCTATAAGTAATGAACAACAGGCAATTACAGCCAATAACCTTGACCTTGATTACATTGGCTTATCTCCTATTTTTAAAACAGATACAAAAATAGAGGATATAGATGTACCAATAGGAATAGAAGGATTAAAAAAAATAAAACTAATAAGCAACAAACGCATTATTTGCATTGGAGGAATTGATAAAAATAATATAGCAATTCTAATACAAAATGGAACAGATGGAATTGCAGTAGTTTCAGCTATTTCAAAAGCAAATAACCCAGAATATGCTACAATACAATTAAAAAAAATAATATGTCAAACTGGTATGAAAAAATAAGTAAAGAAACAGAATATATTTTACAACAAGTAAAAGAAACCCCATTTATCAGAGAGTTAATGGCGGGAACACTCCCAAAAGAAGTATTTAACTTTTATGTAAATCAAGACAGAATTTACTTATCTGAATACAAGAAGGTTTTAGCTCAAATAGGGATAAAATGTTTAGATGAAAATGATACCCATTTTTTTCTAGATGCTTCAATAGGAATAATAAATGTAGAAAATGCATTACACCAAAATTTCCTCAAACAAGAAGCAACCACAAATTACCCCTCACCTAGTTGTGAACTTTACATAAGTTACCTGTCAAGGATGGTACATACAAAGTCTTTAGAAGAAGGACTTGCAGCCGTACTTCCCTGTTTTACCATTTACAAACAAGTTGGAGATTATATTTTAGAGAATCAAACTAATAAAGACAATAACCCTTACCAAAATTGGATAAGTACTTATGGAGGAGAAGAATTTGCAAACTCAGTAAAAATTGCAATTGAAATCACAAATAAGCATGCAATTAACGCATTCCCAAAAAGAATAACTAGAATGAATGAAGCCTTTGAAAAAGCATCAAAATTAGAATGGATGTTCTGGGACAGTGCATACAATAAAGAATCATGGAAAATATAAAAACACTTTATAAGAGCATATTAACCATTGCAGGAAGCGATTCTGGAGGGTGCGCTGGAATACAAGCAGATATAAAGAGTATTTCGGCATGTGGAGCATATGCTGCCAGTGTGATTACTGCTACTACAGCACAAAATACTCAAAGTGTCCTTGACATTCACCCTATCCCTGTTTCACATATTGAAAAACAATTAGATGCTGTATTTAGAGATATTAATTTTGATGCAATAAAAATTGGAATGCTTCATTCCTGCGAAGTAATTAATGCAGTTGGAATAAAGCTATCTAAATATAAGCCAACTAAAATTGTAATAGACCCTGTTATGGTTGCAACTTCTGGAGATAAATTAATCACGAATGATGCAATTAGTTGCTTAAAGCAATTATTGCCGAAAGCATTAATTATAACACCAAATATTAAGGAAGCAGAAATTTTAATTGGGCATTCTGTTGACCATAATAATGCGGAAGCAACGGCAAAAGAAATCGGTTTAACGTTTAGAACTTCTGTACTGTTAAAAGGAGGACATCTAAATAATTCGGCAGAATATATGCTCGATATATTGTTTGATTATGCAACAGGTAACATATTTTTAATAAAAAATCTCAGAATAAATACCCATAACACACATGGTACAGGTTGTAGCTTATCATCCAGTATCGCAACTTATCTGGGCAAAGGATATAATTTAGAAATCGCTGTAAAGAATGCTATTCATTATATAAATCATGCTATTGATAAAGGCAAAAATAAAATATTAGGTAAAGGAAATGGACCAATCAACCATTTTGGATTGAAATAAAGAGCAATAGCTCTGTCTATGAAGTATGTAAAGAACTCATTTAAACAAAACTCCAAAAAAGAAATTCCTAATGGTGTGCATCATTTAGTTGCATTTTTAAGAAGAACTGCCCTAAAAAACAAGACTATTATTCATTAATTTTAGTCATTAGTATGCTAAGCTTAAAGCTCTGTTTTAAGCTTTTTGGTCCATTTTTTTGATTTTCTCTTACTATTTAACTTCAGATACTGATACTAAAGTGGGGTCATAAGGGTATCCAGATTTTGCTATGGCAAATGCCTGTTTTAATAATTTATTTGAAACTGTGATTAGTGCTAGTTTTTTACTCCTCCCTTTGTTTGTAATTCTATGAAAAAATTCTCTGCAACCTTTATTGTACTTGCAGCCAGTATGAGAACGCAAGAACAGTAAGTTCCTCAATTTCCTGTTGCCAACTTTACTAATTCTTGCCCCATCTCTTACACTACCTCCAGATTCTCTTATGGTTGGAGAGATTTCTGACCCGTCCTGAATAAAGACTACATAATTTTAAACATTATATACAGAAATGACAGAGTAACCAGGCGTTACAGCGAACCTTTCAAATTAAAAATTTTAGAAGAACTTAGCACAGGAAAATATACTATGAGTCAATTTGGGAAACTCTTCAGAATTGCTCCAACAACCATCAATGAAAGGATTAGAAAGTACAAACATACTTATACCATAATAGTTAATTTCAGGTTGTAATTAATTGATTAAATTATGGTTTTCAAATTCAGATGACAAAATCCAAGTCTATGTAGATTTTCAAGCAACCTATCACTACTATATAAAAAATTATTATTCCATATACTGATGAGATTTGCTTAGCTATTTGTTAAGAAACTTATAAATATTTGTCAACCCTAAAAAAATAAATTTATAGTTTTTTTTCTTTCTTATAAAGTTTCATATATTGTACCAACAAACTAAAATTAAAAAGAATTTTTTGCAAACAATTGATAAAATACTCATAGGAATCGCATTTTCTCCAAATTTAAAATCCAACCTGTTTGAAGCCATAAGAATTGCTAATATGTTCAATGCAGAATTAGTAGGTGTGCATGTTGGTAAAAAAACGGATGATAAAGAGGCCAAACTCTCAAGTCTTTTAAATGGAGCAGACAACTTGAACACCCCATTAAAAACCATTTGGAAAGAAGGAAAACCAGTGGGAGTTATTTTAGAAACTTGTGTCTTAGAAAATATTGATTTGTTAATTTTAGGAGCTTTACAAAAAGAAAATCTATACAAATATTATGTAGGTTCCATTGCAAGAAAAATAACAAGAAAAGCACCCTGCTCTGTTTTATTAATGATTAAACCATCAACTGAAAGAGTGCCATGTAAACACATTGTAGTCAACGGTTTAAAAAATAAAAAAACTAAAGAAACCATTAAAAAAGCTTTTCAAGTTTCTAATCTTTTAGGTTGTAATAAAATAACAATTGTAGAAGAAATTAGTCAAGCAGAAATAGACATTAAAGTAAACGATGATACCTCTTTACGAAAAGCAAATATTGAAAAAGAACGTATTAAAACACGAGAAGATAAGCGTGTAAATAATATTTTAAAAGATATTAATTGTGAAAATATCTCTATAAAAACACAAAGTATTTTTGGCCGACGTGGATATTCTATCGGACATTATGCAAAAGTAAAAAGAGCTGATTTATTAGTAATGAATGCACCCACAAAATTGAGCTTATTAGACCGTATTTTTCCACATGATATCGAGTATATTTTATCAGAATTACCAACCGATGTTTTAATTGTAAAGTAAATGGATAGAAAAAGCACTGTTCAAACATTTATTTCAGATATTCCAAAAAACCTTTTTTCAGGTTTTGTAGTTTCATTAATTGCTCTTCCCCTAGGCTTAGGCTTGGCTTTGGCTTCTGGTGCCCCGCCAATTTCTGGAATAATTGCTGCTATTGTTGGTGGAACAGTAGTCGCTATTTTAGGAGGCTCTAATGTAACCATTACGGGACCAGGAAACGGACTGGTGGTTGTTATTTTAGCTGCAATTACCACGCTTGGTAATGGCGATATGCACCAAGGATTTTTATTTACTCTAGCTGCTATTGTAATCTCTGGTATCATTATGGTTATTCTGGGTTTTTTAAGAATGGGGTCTTTAGGAGATTTCTTTCCTGCTTCTGCAATTCAAGGTATGCTAGCCGCAATTGGTATTGGTATTTTTGCAAAACAGATACATGTAATGTTTGGTAATTTAAATGCTAAAGGAAGTATTATTGATCTACTCTTGCTGGTTCCTCAAGGAATTATAGATCTAATTAAAACCAATGATTCTAGTATCTTTTACGCAGGTTTGGTGGGAATTATTAGTTTATTAATTATGGTTTTTTATAGCAAGATAAGAAATAGATACTTTCAGTTAATTCCAGCACCCATGTGGATTGTTGTTTTATGTGTTGGCATGTATTATTATTTTGACCTTATTTCCATTGCTGATTATCCAATTGATAAAAGTTTATTAATTAATCTACCTGATGATATTTTATCTAATTTCGCATTTCCAGATTTTAGTAAAATCTATGAGTTCGACTTTATAAACGCAGTTATTGCAATTACTTTAATCGCCAGTATAGAAAGTTTATTAAGCATTAAAGCCGTTGATAAATTAGACCCGTTAAAACGTCGTTCAAATGTAAATAAAGACATTCGTGCTTTAGGTTTAGCTACGGTTATTAGTGGTTTTTTAGGTGGATTAAACGTTGTTACTGTAATTGCAAGGAGTTCTGTAAATGTTAATAATAAAGGAAGCAATAGATCTGCAAACTTTTTTCACGCAGGGTTCCTAATTGTATTTATTTTACTTTTTGCCTCCGAACTAAGAAAAATTCCATTACCAGCACTAGCAGCAATTTTAGTATATACTGGTTACAAGTTAGCATCACCCGAAAACATTAGAAAAGTTTTTAGCATAGGAAAAGAACAATTAATTATCTTCTTAATTACGTTATTTACCACTATTGCTACAAGTCTAATTACGGGAATTATAGTTGGAATTTTAGTTACGTTTATCATTCATATCATTATCAATAAAGATGTATTATTATTTATAAAAAACACCCTAAAACCAAACGTTTTAATGTTTAAAGAAGATGATAAATATTATGTAAGTGTCAAGAATTTTTCTAGCTTTTTAAACTACACAAAATTAAAGGCGAAACTAGATCAAATTCCAGAAAATGAAGAAGCCATTATCGATTTCTCTCTCTGTGATTTTGTTGATCATTCTGTAATGGAAAATATGAGTAATTATGCGGAAACCTTTAAAAGAAAAGGTGGAGACTTTGAAGTAATTGGTCTAGATGATTCCAATCCTGGAAGCGAACACCCATATGCATTACGTAAAATTTTATCAAAACAACCTATAAAAAAAGAAGGAGTTTTAACTAAAAGACAAAAATTAATACAACAAATTAGTGAGGAGATGCATTGGAAATACAATGCTTTTACAACTGAAGAAATAACGGAACTACCTCATTTTGGCTATTTTAAAACAAGACAAATAAACAAAGTATCTAATATTCTATCAAATAAAGATTGCTCTCTTTTTGATGTTCAGTTTTCTGAAGGTGAGATGATTGCAAAACAAGTAATTAAAGCAACAATGTTGTACATAAGTATTGATAAAGATATTCCAGAGTTTACCTTGGATAGAGAAGGTATTTTTGAAAAAATATACCATTTTACTGGCTATAAAGACATTGATATTGATCATCATTTAGATTTCTCTAGACGTTTTTATTTATCTGGAAAAAATGAAGAAAAAATTAGAGAATTTTTTACGGATGAATTGGTATTGTTCTTTGAAAGCAACAAATATTATCATATAGAAGCAACAAAAACAGGATTGTTAATTATTGGAAATGAACGATTGGCAAGTGTAAAAGAAATGAAAGCTCTCGCTGATTTTGGTAAGAGATTACAAAAAATAATTACTCACTAAAAACATTTTTAAATAGTATAAATTCTTACTTTATTATTTTTTAAATGTGTATTGTTTAATGTTGTAAACCACTCTTTTTATTTTCTGAATATATACGTTAAGCGTTGGCAATAAAAAAGCCAATGCTAAGCTGTTTCCTACTGGAAATCATAGTAAAAAAACATATTTTTTTGCAAAGATAGTTCGTCTTTTAAAAGAAAAATGTTTATATTATTTACTTTTACAAATTCAAACCAAAACAATGCTAGGATTACAATTTGAAACCGAAACTTCTTGGGCAGAAATTGCCAAGGATAACTTACAGCAAATACTTACAGATCATGCTTTTTTAGAGCAAAAAGCGGCTTCTAATGCTGTATCCATAATCATTAACTATTCTGAAGAAACTGACCTTGTAAAAGAAATGAGCAACATTGCTATAGAGGAAATGCAACACTTTAAAATGGTCCATTTATTAATGGTAAAACGCGGAATGGTTCTGGGTAGAGAGCAAAAAAACGATTATGCTATTCGACTTCAGAAGTTTTTTAATAAAACGAAAGACAGAACCAATGCTTTGGTGCAACGTTTATTAATTGCTGCTTTAATAGAAGCTAGGAGTTGCGAACGTTTTAAAGTATTTTCTGAAAATATGGAAGATCAAGAACTTGCAAAATTCTATAAAAACTTAATGATCTCTGAGGCAAACCATTATACTACTTTCTTAGGTTTTGCAAGAAAATATCAAGACAGAGCTATTGTTGATAAAAAATGGAATGCCTTGCTAACTTTTGAAGCTGAAATGATGCGTGAAAGGGGAAATACTGCTAAAATTCACGGGTAAAATATGTTCTCGAAAGAAGAAGCCGCAAAAATTCGCAAAGAGTTTTGGATAAGTTTTGGAAAATCATTTCCAAGAAAATGGTTGTTGTACAACACAAAAATTAAAGGCTTCTCTTTCAAGTTTGTTGCCGATAGAAAAAAAGCACTCGTTTGTTTAGATATTGAAAATCCAGACGAATTGGTAAACTTACTATATTTCGATCAACTACTTTCATTAAAAACGCTTTTAGAAACTGAACTACCGCAGGTTATTTTTAATGATGAATATGAATTAGAAAGTGGAAAAAAAATTCATAGAATTTATGTTCCCCTTGAAGGAAAATTTAGTGTCTATAACAAAAATACTTGGAAAAAATGTTATGAGTTTTTTGTAGAAACCATGTTTAAATTTGAGCAATTTTATGATAAATACGAAGATTATATTAAATCTGCTATTTAAAAATATATATTATATTGAACCTATGAATGAACTTTATACATTCCCCATAGCATTAGTTTTCTTTTTTATTCCATGGCTTATTATTTATATTAAAAGAAAGGATTTAAGGAGAAGAATGCGGCTTTCTGGAGCTATAATGACACCTGTAACTCTTATGGAATACTGGTGTTTAAAAGATTATTGGAATCCACCAGGACCCTACTTTCTTTCTTATATCTCCATAGAAAATATATTGTTTTTCTTTTTAGTAACAGGTTTGGGAGTAACTGTTTTTGACTTTATCTTTAAAAGAAAAAACTTAAAATTAGAGAATAGAAAAGTTAAACTTATTTACATGTATGTAATTCTTATACTACTCTCTCTTGTTTTATTTACTAGTATATTAAAGTTTAATTCTATAATGGTAATTAGTATTTTTACAATACTTTATACCCTATTTCTACTTACAATTAGAAAAGATTTAGCATTTGTATCCTTAATATCTGGTGTCATAATAACCTTACTTTTTATTCTAATTTATTCTGTTTTATTTAATTTTCTTTTCCCAGAATATTGGGATAAATATTGGTTACTGAATCATACAAATCTCGGTCTTAAATTATTGGGTAATATACCAGCAACTGAACTATTGTGGGCGTTTTCCTGGGGAAGCTTCTCTGGAGTTGCTTATGATTTTGCAGCGGGTTATAAAAAAGCAAGCCTTTAAAATAGTGCTCATACAATAAATAAGTGTACATTATAAAATTATAGTATTTTTAAGCTCTTTTTTGAGGAACAAAAAAAAGTGAGTACCAAAAGTATGGCCCGCAGAAGAGATGATAGTCAGCTATCAAATTTCTTATTATTTAATAAACTGAATACTAAAGGGATAATTTGGTGCTTCGTTATTGCTCGCTCTTATAGCGTTTATAATAGGGAAAATTAGATACCCAATTCCAATTACTATGAAACCAATAATTCCTAGACCTAAAAGAAAAACTGCAGGAATACAAATTAGAAGGTAAATAAACATAGAAATTCTGAAGTTTAGAATTGCTTTTCCGTGAAGATCCATTCCATAAACTTCATCTTTTTTGGTAAGCCAAATAACCAAAGGGACTATTAAACCTCCTATTCCGGTTACAAAATCTAATAACTGACTTAGATGTGTAAGTACCAATAACTGTCTATCTTCTTTCATTTTTATCTATTAAAGTTTAGTTGTTTATAGAATTTGACGTAAATCTAACTATTTTGTTACAGTTTTTACTTTTAAAAACAAAAATTACCTACGTATCTTTGCAAAATGATTGAACAAGATACTATTATCGCACTTGCCACACCTTCAGGTGTTGGTGCCATTTCTGTAATTAGACTTTCTGGTGAAAAAGCGATAGATATTGTTAATGATAATTTTAAATCAGTCAAGAAAAACAAGTCTTTAAAAACTCAGAAAACACATACCATTCATTTAGGTCATATTATAAATAATGGCGTTATTCTAGATGAAGTTTTGGTCTCTGTTTTTAAAAATCCTCATTCCTACACTGGCGAAAATGTTGTAGAAATTTCTTGCCATGGTTCTAGTTTTATTCAACAAGAAATTATACAATTGTTCTTACAAAACGGTTGTAGAATGGCCGATAACGGTGAGTTTACCATGCGAGCATTCTTAAACGGGAAAATGGATTTAAGTCAAGCTGAAGCGGTGGCAGACGTCATTGCATCCAATTCTGCTGCATCACACCAAATGGCTATTCAGCAAATGCGAGGTGGAATTACCAATGAATTAAAAGAATTGCGTACGCAATTATTAGATTTTGCTGCCTTAATTGAGTTGGAACTAGATTTTTCTGGTGAAGATGTAGAATTTGCAGATAGAACAAAGTTTAAAAAACTTGTTACTCAAATTACAATTGTTTTAAAACGACTCATAGATTCTTTTGCTTTTGGTAATGCTATGAAAAATGGAATTCCTGTTGCTATTATTGGTGAACCTAATGTAGGAAAATCTACCTTATTAAACACCCTTCTAAACGAAGAAAAAGCCATTGTTTCTGATATTGCGGGTACCACTAGAGATGCTATTGAAGACGAATTAATTATAGATGGTGTTGCGTTTCGATTTATTGATACTGCTGGAATTAGAGAAACTGAAGATGTTGTTGAAAGCATCGGAATTAAAAAGGCTTATGAAAAAGCAGAAAATGCACAATTAATTATTTTCTTAATTGATGCTAATAAATTTGCGCATGCTAGTGATGAATTTTTACAAGAAATTAAAACAATAAAAAAACGTTTTCCAAACAAGCGCTTATTAGTAATTGCCAATAAAATTGATACTTTATCTTGTCATGATACTTCGATCTTACAATCTGAAATAGAAAAGGTAATTTTACTTTCTGCAAAACAAAAAACAGGAATCGATGAATTAAAATCTGAATTGACTTCATTGGTTCATATAGGCGCTTTGAGTAATAACGAAACAATTGTGACCAATTCTCGTCATTTTGAAGCGTTGAACAATGCGTTACAAGCTATTTTATCTGTACAAAAAGGAATTGATTTAGATATCTCTACAGACTTATTTTCAATAGACATTAGAGAATGTTTACGTCATTTAGGGAATATTACAGGAGAATACGATGTGGATAAAGATATTTTAGGACATATTTTTGGGAATTTCTGTATTGGAAAGTAACCTTAGTTCGCTCTTTTATTTTTTCTGATTGAATTTAAAAAAATTTAAATGATAAACTTAAGATGAGAAAAGATAGCTAATGCTATGATTTTATTTACAATAATATTTTAGTTCTAAGGATTTGTTAAAATTAAATAATACCTGTATCGGCTTTTTATAATTTATATCCATACTATTAAATATAACAAATTTGATGGAGATAATTCATCAAAAAAACCTCTTAAGAATACAGTATTAAAAAAAACGGTAAATTAGTGCTTCATTAATTTATCCTTTTCAGGGTATAAAAATAAAATAATCTAAAATGAAATATTTTTTAATACTGATTCTCTCGTTTTACATGAGTCAATCCTCTTATACCCAAGATTATGAAGAAATAAAAAAATTGGCAAAACAAGGTGATGCTAAAAATCAGTATGATCTAGGTTGGAGTTATATGAATGGCCTCGTAACTTCTTCTCGAGAACCTAAAAAAGGATTTTATTGGATTTCAAAAGCAGCAAATCAAGAGAATGTAAATGCTGAATATTTCCTTGGCTTTATGTATAATCATGGCTTTGGTATTGATAAAGACCTTAAAAAATCTTTCTATTGGTTCTCAAAAGCAGCAAGTCAAGAGAATGTAGATACAGATTCAAAATATAATCATAGAGAAGCGCAGTATAATCTTGCTTCAATGTATCTTAGGGGAAAAGGAACAACTGTAGACCATGAAAAAGCTTTCTATTGGTTCACAAAATTGGCAGAACAAAGACATAAAAAATCGCAGTATATTCTTGGAATGATGTATTATTTGGGTAATGGAACAACTGTAGACCATAAAAAAGCAGGTAAATTGATTATTGAGGCTGCAGAAAGAGACCATACAGACGCTCAGTATATGATTGGTCTAATGATTTATTTCAAAGAATATGAAATCCAAGGGTATTTTAAAACCGTAAATGGTGTAACAGATTATGTTATTCCAAATAAAAAAGTTGCTGCTAGATGGATTAAAAAAGCAGTCAATAGTGGTCATAAAGAAGCCGAAGCGTTTTGGAATAAATATGAATTATGGGAATACCTAAAATAGTTTATCTATGCTAAATACAGGGTGAAAAAACATAGATAAAGTTACATACCACCATTTTAGAGTTCTTATATGTTAATATGCTTCAAGCAATACCAGATTATTATCAGAATTAAAAATTACGTTACCCTCTTTTACAGTGAATTTAGTGTTCGAAAAATAATCCCTTAATTTGGCCCTGTTTTTAAAAATAGAGGAAACATCAATCGTCTTTTTACCTCTCTTTAAATTGATACCCACAATTACCTTGTCTTCATTTCTAACTCTTGAAAAAATAAATCCATTTTTAGTTGAAATTACTTCGTGTTTCCCTGCTCCAATTGCTGGATGATTTGCTCTAAACTGACCTAATTTTTGCCAATGATTTAAAATTTCTTTCGTTTTTTTATCATGATGTATTTTTTCCCAATTCATAAATGATCGAAGATTTGCATCTCCTGTAGCACCTTCCACTATTAATTCTCTTGCGGATTCATCTCCATAATATACTTGTGAAGTCCCAGGGGTTAACAATAAGATTTCTGCGGTTTTAAAAGGCATTTTTCTTTCTATATCAAAAGGCATTCCATCATCATGAGAAGATAAATAATTTAGAATTCCATAGCCTTTTAAATTGCTATTTAATAAGGAGTCATATCTTGAAAAAACTTCTTTCGCTGTTTGTTGTTTTGCATTCCATTTTATTTCAAAATTTATTAAACTATTGAATGCTTTGTCAAAATAATTTACTCTTTTATCACCAAAATCAAATACTTTTCCTGATGAGATTCCATAATTATAAACTTCGCCGACCAAATAAAAACCAGTATCATCCAATACTTTTTCAGGATTATTTTTTTTAAATTCAGCAAAAGAATAATCACATGCTGACCTAAATTCTTGCCAAACATATTCTTCTGTGTGTTTTACAGTATCTACTCTATAGCCATCAATACCAAATTCTGAAATATAATCAGTCAGCCATTTTATAATATAAAAACGAGGGGCTCTTGGGTATCCTGATCTTGCAAAGAATGCATCTAATTCTTTGAGTTCTTGTTCATATCTCCCCTCCTTTTTCCATTTTGCAACCAATTGTGGTGGCAATTCTACCGCTTCATTACTTTCTGTTTTAATATCTGGCAAATTTTTTACCAATGTACAAGTTATAGTGTTTTCATAATTAGAATATGTACATTGAGGGTGGGTTCTCACCCAATTTGATGGCCAAACAGGATCTTCTTCTGTAACTGGACCTGTATGATTTATAACTGCATCTAAAAGAATTCTAATTCCGTTTTTATGAGCCGTTTCTACCAATTCTTTCAGGTCCGCTTTGGTGCCAAAATTAGGATCTATAGCTGTCCAATCTTTGGTCCAATACCCATGGAAACCATAACTTTTTCCTGTACCCTCATCTGTTCCCGCATGAATTTGTTCAACAATTGGAGTCATCCAAATTGCATTAATTCCTAATTTGGTAAAATAACCATCAGTTATCTTTTGGGTAATTCCTTTGATATCTCCACCTTTGAAACCTCTTAGCTTTGCAGCGTCATCTTTCCTATTAAAATTAATATCGTTTGATGTATCTCCATTATGAAACCTATCCGTTAATAAGAAATATATATTTGCAGATTCCCAGATAAATTCGTTCTTTTTTACTTCTACGAGTTGTTCAGGTGATTTTTCTTGACAACTAAAAACGATAAATAAACAGATAATGTAAAGGATATTTTTCATATTTATTTTACTAAAATTTTATATTGAAATGCATCAAGATTTAGGGAGGTATTTTCATTTAAATCAAGAGACTCTTCGGTTAAAAAATCTTGATATTTCCCTTTTCTTGGAAGACTAAATGTAGTGTTGGATTTAGATAAATTCGCAATAAATAAAAGAGTTTTTCCATGTTTAGACCTTTCCAAAACAAACATAGCTTTCCCAGCATCTAATACTTTAAAAGTAGCTTTTTCTTTCCCTCCGTTTAAAGCAGCATTGGTATTTTTCAAATGTCCTAATTTCTCTAACAAAGCAAATGATTTTCCTTTTAATTTTGGAATAGAATCTTTCTCAAAAAACTTTAAACGGTGGTTTAAATCATACTCTTGTCCAGAATATATTAACGGCATTCCAGGAAGTACATAACTTAATACAGTTAATATTTCTGCATGCGCTCCCATCCTTTCTTTAATAGTTCCATTCCAAGAATTTTCATCATGGTTCGTAACAAAATTCATAAGAATATCGTCTTTTTCATAACGTTCATTATAGGTCTTATGAATATATTGTGTTAAATCTTCAACTTTTTTTTCACCTTTTGCTAAACTATTAAATAGGTGATGGCCCTCCCAAGCATAGGCCATGTCAAATAAGTTCTCTTTTAAGAGTGCTGGTTCCCATGCTTCAGCCAACATAAAAATAGCTTTCTCTGCTCTTAATTTAGGAATTGCATTCTCCCAAAATGAAATGGGTACAGACCCTGCTACATCACATCTAAAACCGTCTATATTTTCATTTTTTAACCAATATTTCATATCAGAAATCATGGCTTCTTGCAACTTTAAATTTTTATAATTCAAATCAGCCACATCTGTCCAATCTGTATCTTTTGGAGAAATTACTTCACCTTTATCATTTTTTGTATAAAAATCTGGATTGGTTTTTAACCAGATATGATCCCAACCTGTATGATTTGGAACCCAATCTAAAATGACATACATCCCATTTTCATGCGCTGTTTTTATCAATTTTCTAAAATCTTGAATGCTACCAAATTCCGGATTTATTTTTGTAAAATCTGAAACAGCATAATAACTCCCTAAATACCTAGCTTGCTCTTCTTTAGGAAATTCTGAAACAAACTTACTCTCTGCACCACCAGTTGCTTTTCTTTTGGTTTCAGAGATAGGAAAAATGGGCATTAACCAGATGATTTTAACTCCTAATTTTTTTATTTCGGGTATGTCTTTAGTAAATTCTTTAAAGGTTCCCTCTATTGAATACTGACGAATATTTGCTTCATAAATAACAGCAGTTTCTAGATCAGATTTAGAAATCGGAGCTAGTATTTTAGTAGCTATTTTAGCGACTTCTTTTTTATCTTCTTTGCATGCATAAAAGAAAGATGATATTGCTATTAGTAAAACTAGTTTTCTCATTTTTAATTTAGTTACGTATGATTCTTATTTTTACTCTTTTCTTTAGATTTCCTTTGAAAGGAATAATTAGTTTGTTGTTCTTTACTGTAATTTGTTTTGTTTTTCCTTGAACATGTATCCTTTTTGGATTCCAGTTAAGATTATGAACAACCAGCGTAATTTCTTTCTCTGAAGGATTCCAATGAGTTCCAAATTGTGCTTCACAATCAATTTCTAAAGATCTTCTGGTAATTTCTGCTTGAAATTTTAAAATCTCAAATGCTCCTTTTTCAAAAGCATTTGCAGTTAATCCATCATCATTATAGAGATCTTGTTTACTTTTTTTTACAGAATCATCGTAATAATAATGAATTTCTAGTTTATCCCCCTTATAATTATCAGTAGTCTGTACCAATTTTGCCATTGGAATAATTGCTCCTCCCCTTACATAGATTGGAATTGATTTTTCATCAACTTTTACCTTTTTTGTTTGCCCTCCTTTAACTTTCTCACTCGAATAAAAGTGAATCCAATTTGCAGTTTTTGGGAAATAAATATCTTTTAATACAACAGAATCCTTTAAGATTGGTGTCACTAAAAAATTATTCCCCCATAAATAGGTTGATGAAGTAGTCATTAGTTTTTGATGATCTTCTTCAAAAAAAACGGGGCGCATTAAAGGGGTTCCTTTTTGATTATTCTCGAATGCCAAATGGTAATTATAGGGTAACAATTTATAGCGTAACTCAATTGATTCTCTAGCTAATTCCTTTGTTTTTTTACTCCTAAAAACAGGTTCACTTGGTACTTCTTCTTGTGCATGAGGCCTAAATATTGGTTGAAAAACTCCATATTGCAACCAACGCGTATACAAATTATCATCTAAATTTGCTCCTGCAAACCCTCCTAAATCAGAATGCATATATCCTAAACCTTGCATTCCCATTTGCAAGCTAATTTCTGGTTGAGATTGCAAACCTCCCCAGGTTCTATTTACATCTCCAGACCAAGGAATCATTCCGAAGCGTTGTGACCCAGAAAAACCTGCTCTCATTAAAATAAAAGGTCTTTCATTTGGAAATTCTTTTTGATATCCTTCATGAATTAATCTGGCCCAATCATGACCATAAATATTATGAACTTCATCTGTAGAGCCTGTTGCATGTTGCACCCATGTTGGATGTACTTCTGGCTCACCCAAATCTCCCCAAAGTCCTTTTACACCTAGCTCTAAAATGTCTTTATAAACATTCCAAAACCACTCTTTTCCGGCTGTTTTATAAATATCTATAATACCTGTATTTCCAAAGTAAAAATCATATTTTGCAGGATGTCCAATTGAATCTTTTGCCAGAATATCTTTTGCTACCGCTTCATTCCATTTTTTAGAATTTGATAAGATAAAGGGTTCGGTAATTAAAACTGTTTTAACTCCTTTGTTCTTTAAACGGGAAATCATTCCTTTCATGTCAGGGAAAGAATCTTTGTAAACTTCAAGATTTCCCATGGTTCCTTTTAGCTCTTTTCCAAACCAGTACAAATCTAGAATAACAGCATCTACGGGAATTTTTTCTTCCTTAAATGAAGTGATAACAGCTTCTGTTTCATTTTGAGAATGGTATCCAAATCTACTGGAAAAATTACCTAAAACCCATCTCGGAGGCAAGGGTTGTTTTCCAGTTAATTCCGTATAATTTTGAATTAAATCGAACCAAGAATCCCCCACTATAACTTGATATGTTTTACGTCCAGAAATAGTTTCATAGGTTAAAGAATTGTCTTTTTTACTGTCTAAATCTAAATATCCAATGGGAGCATTATCAAAATGAATCATATATTTTTTTGAAGAAATTACAGTAGGTATTGTAAAATTCATCAATTCCGAATGTGTTTCATAACCATAATGTGCTTTGTTGTAAAGCGGTAATCTATAGCCTCGCCTATTCATTCCTAAAGCTCTTGCTCCTGCTCCATATAAAACTTCATCAGTAGTTAAATTGAATTCTATTTTTTCTGTTTCATCAGCAAAAATATTATCTTTCACCAATTCCATGGGTTGGTGTTTAGAGGTATAATAGCCTATTTTTTCTGAAATTATTAAACGTTCTTTATAAAAATATTGAATTTGAAAAGGAGATTTTTGGATGTTTACTTTAATTCCCTCTGTACTTAAAATTACATTTTCATCATCTTCCTTTACTGCTGTATCAATAATAGAGGGTTTTAAAACTACTGCATGAGAGTTGTTTGAGTCCTTTTCACCTAAAGGAATAAAAGTAGTTTCTAAAATTTTAGAAGAATAACTAGAGATTTTATAGTAACCATCATTTACGTTTATTTTGAAATACGTGTTTTTATGTTCTACACTTATAAAAACTCTGTTAGAATTTTGTGCAAAAAAAGAAAGCGATAGAAATGTTAAAAAAAGTAATATATATGTTTTCATAAATCATTTTATGAGATTCTGAAGCAAACTAAAAATAGTATTATTTTTTCATTAGAAACTCTTGCATAATAAATATTGGTTTTAAAATACCAATATCATTATTTTTTACTAATATGTATTACCATATTTCTTTAAAACCAATAAATTAATTAGGGGAATCAACTCTTTCTATAAAGTTTTTAGTTTATCGGTTTTAAAGAAATATGAAACTTTATTTTCTCTTTTATGATATGAAACAATAAATTCAAATAACGAATAAATAAAAGAGTTTTAAAAAGTTTCATATCATCTGTTTAAACGGTTACTAAGTTATTTGGAGAAATTGTAACCAATTCTTCATTGACAAAAATATTGATTTCATCTGTGCCATTAATTTCAAAATGAGTTCCATTTTGAGTCACGTTTATCGTAATAACTTGATCTCTAAAGTTTACTTTAAATGCATATGATTTCCATTCTTTAGGTATTTTAGGAGAAAAATACAGTGTGTTGTCAAGTACTCTCATTCCTCCAAAACCTTCAACAATACTCATCCAAGTTCCTGCCATAGAAGTAATATGTAAGCCTTCTTCTACTTCATGATTATAATCGTCTAAATCTAAACGAGAAGTTCTTAAATAGAACTCGTACGCTTGCTCCATTCTATTTAATTTTGCAGCTTGAATACTGTGTACACATGGAGAAAGTGAACTTTCATGAAGCGTAAAAGGTTCATAAAAATCAAAATGTCTTTCTAATTCTTCAGAAGAAAAATGTTCTTCAAACATATAAAACCCTTGCAATACATCTGCTTGTTTTATATAGGGTGAACGTAAAATTCTGTCCCAACTCCAGTTTTGATTAATGGGTCTTTGACTCTTATCTAAATCTGCAACTGATATTAATTCTTTGTCTAAAAAACCATCTTGTTGTAAGAAAATATTTTTCTTCTTTGAATATGGGAAATACATATTATCGGCAACATGTTTCCACAGAGATAATTCATCATCAGAGAAATTTACTTTTTCCTTAATTCTGATATAATCTGAAAAATAATTATTTTTTACATTTTCAATACTTTCTAATGCGTAATGCATACACCATTTGGCAATGTAATTTGTGTACCAATTGTTATTGATATTATTTTCATATTCATTGGGTCCCGTAACTCCCAAAATCATAAATTTATTTTTAGCTTTTGAAAAGCTAGTTCTCTGTTGCCAAAATCGTGCAATTCCAATTAGTACTTCCAATCCTTTTTCTGGAATATAAGAACAATCTCCTGTATACCTGAAATAGTTATAAATTGCAAAGGCGATGGCACCATTTCTATGAATTTCTTGAAAAGTAATTTCCCATTCATTATGGCATTCTTCCCCATTCATTGTTACCATTGGATACAATGCTGCTCCATTAGTAAAACCGAGTTTTTTAGCGTTCTCAATGGCTTTATCTAAATGATTATAACGGTATTCCAATAACTTTCTTGCAACACATTGATCTTTTGTAGCCATGTAAAATGGAATACAATACGCTTCTGTATCCCAATAGGTACTTCCTCCATATTTTTCTCCCGTAAAACCTTTTGGACCAATATTTAAAGTAGCATCTACTCCTAAATACGTTTGGTTTAGTTGAAAAATATTAAACCGAATTCCTTGTTGTGCTTTTACATCTCCTTTTATAATGATGTCTGATGTATCCCAGATTTGAGTCCAAGATTGCTTTTGCATTTCTAATAATGCATTAAAGCCAAAACTTACAGCTTTATCTAAAACCTCTTTTGCAGCAGCAATTAATTCGCTTTTATTATGATTTCTATCTACTACATACCCTCCAAATTTATGAATGGTAAAAGTTTCATTTTGTTTGATCTCTTTTCGATAAGTACAAGAGGTATAATTTGAAGTTTGCTCGTTACTGTAAGGGCTAATAACTTGGTTATTATTGACAAACAACCGAGATTCCATAAACGTACAGGTATGAAAATGTGTCTTCATCGTTTGTGCTTTAATGAACGATTGCTGATTGTTTTGAGAGACTTCTAAAACATCCCAAAATTGATCATCCCAATTGGTGTCTTCATTAGTAATTCCGGCGTCTATATATGGAATATAGGTAATTCTTGCATCAGAATTTATTGGAGATACCGTATAACTTATAGCACCAACCTCATCTAATTCTAAACTTAAAAAACGTTTTGTATCAACTTTAACTTTGATGCCATTTTGTAAAATAGCTTCAAAACTTCTAGACAACCAACCTTCTTTCATATTGAGTTCTCTTCTAAATTTTGAAACCTCTTTACAGGTATATAAATCTAATTTTTCATCATTAATAAGAACGTTAATTCCAATCCAATTTGGAGCATTTAACACTTTTGCAAAGTACTCTGGATACCCATTTTTCCACCATCCAACTCGCGTTTTATCAGGGTAATAAACTCCTGCTATATAACTTCCTTGAAAAGTAGCTCCTGTATATTGTTCTTCAAAATTAGCACGTTGTCCCATGGCACCATTACCAATGCTAAACAAGCTTTCTGAAGATTTTACCTTTTGACTGTCAAATCCTTCTTCAAGGATTGACCACTCGTTTGGTATTATATAATCTTGATTCATTTATTTCTTTTTTTTTAGAGAAAAGATTTGAAGGAAAAGTAAATAGAGGTTGTTAAACGTTCTATTGTCTTTTTGTATCTTCTCATTTTTTAATTATTTATTAAATCTTTCATAAAATCTGTACTGATCTCTGTAAAATCTTTAAAAACATAATCTGCTTCATACAAGGTTTTTTTATCTCCAATTCCAATAGACATCATTTTTACACTATTTGCTGCTTGAATTCCCGCAACAGAATCTTCAAAAACAATACAATTTTCGGGATTAATTTGGAGTAATTTTGAGGCTTTTAAGAATACCTCTGGATTTGGTTTTCCTTTAATTACATCATTCCCATCTACGATATAATCAAATTTTTTTAAGAGAGTTACTTTTTCTAAAATCATTCTTGCATTTTTACTTGCAGAACCTAGAGCAATACCTTGTTTTTCTTTTTGCAAAAAGTGTAATACTTTTGGTATGTCTGATAAAATTTCATTTTCATCCATTGCATCTATGTAGCCCAAATAATCCTCATTCTTTTTTGCCATGAGTTTTTCAAACTCATTATTATTTATACGAATATTCCCCCATTGTAAAATTTTTTCTAATGATTTTATTCTACTTACGCCTTTTAACTTTTCATTTTGTGTTTCAGAGAAGTCAATACCTATGGTATTTGCTAATTTTTTCCAAGCCAAAAAATGATACTTAGCAGTGTCTACAATAACACCATCCAAATCAAATATAAATCCCTTCTTATTCATTACTAATTATTTTCTTTTTAAGTGATTGCGTTCTTTTCTGTGATTAAAAAATTACAGAAACCGGATATGATTAAACTTAAGCCAGCCACAAGCATTGCGTTTATTGTGTGTGTACCTAAAAGATTGGAAACAAAATTGATACCTCCAAGAGCAGCAATTATTTGCGGTATGACAATAAACATGTTAAAAATCCCCATCATTACACCCATTTTATTAGGGTCTACTGAACATGATAACATTGCGTAAGGCATCGATAGAATGCTTCCCCAAGAAAAACCTATCAATATAAAAGACAGCACTAAATATTCTGGAGAGGGTATAAAGTACATAGATATAAACCCTAATCCTCCTAAAATTAAAGACCCCATATGAACATATTTTCTGTTGATACGTCTATTTCTAGTATAGAAAACTAATATTAAAGCAAAAGCCATAGAAGACAAACCATAAATACCCATATAAGAGCCAACCTCATTGGAAGATTTTTGAAAAGCTGTATTTTGATTATCAAATGCTTCTTTTTGGGAAACATCTGTCATTACAAACTGTTTCTCTATTGGCGCAGGTGTCTTAAAAACATGCTCTGTTAAAGCAGGGTTTGCCATACTCCACATGGTAAAAAATGCAAACCAACTAAAAAACTGAACCACGCCCAATTTTTTCATTATAACTGGCATATTCCCAATATTGTCTAAAATATCTTTTAAAAATCTATTTTTCTGAGCTTTTTCTTTTTCAAAGGCATCCATATCTTCAGGGGGATATTCTTTCGTTGTAAATACAGTATAAAGAATACTTAACAAGAAAACAATTGCACCTATTATAAAAGCAACTTTTACAGACATGGGTACAATACCTGAAGCAGCAGAGTCACTTACTCCAAATTGAGAAACCATCCAAGGTAGACTACTTGCAACCCAAGTACCCACTCCAATAATTAAAGTTTGTATAACAAAACCGTATGATCTTTGTGAACTTGGTAATTTGTCTGCAACCAAAGCTCTAAAAGGTTCCATAGAAATGTTGATAGATGCATCTAAAATCCAAAGAAAACCAGCGGCAATCCATAAAGTAGGAGAATGGGGCATCACAATTAATGTTAACGAACTTAAAATTGCACCCACTAAGAAATAAGGTCTTCTTCTTCCCCATTTGGTACTCCAAGTTCTATCACTCATATAACCAATAATTGGTTGTACAATTAAACCTGTTAATGGAGCTGCTATCCAAAGAATTGGAATTTCATCTATTGATGCACCTAGAGTTTGAAAAATTCGAGACATGAAACCACCTGTTAAGGCCATTCCAAATTGAATACCTAGAAATCCGAAACTCATGTTCCAGATTTGCAAGAAACTTAATTTCTGCTTGTTCATTATCGTATATTATTATATTAATAGTACGATAAGCTTTTAGACTTATCAAATAATAAATTTTGTGGAATGTAATTTATTGATAAATCGTAATAATGCTACAAAAATATGTTTAAATTATTAATTTGATCACAAAAACACTAGAAATCTACGACGACGGTTTCGTAGATTCTCGTAATTTTAAATCGCTAGAAATTACAATCTTTTTTGGTTTATAAATTTCTGATTCTGTTTCAATTCTTTGAATTAAAAGCTCAACAGCTTGTTTGCCCATAGTAAAACCATGTTGTGCGATTGTGGTAATGGATGGTGATGAATATTTAGAAATTAAACCATCTGTAAAGCCAATTATAGAAATATCGTCAGGTACTGTTAAACCTTTCTTTTTTGCTATCATCATTGTCTTTGCTGCATAAATTTCGTTTACTGCAAAAACACTGTCTATATCTTGTTTAAAAACGGTTTCAATTTGCGCTGTAATGTTCTTCTTTTCATCAATTTCAACAATTAAATTGGGATCTGTTTTTATATATTCTTCAATCAATGCTTTCTCATAACCTTGTCTTCTAAGAGCTCCAACATTTACATGGTTTGGAGTGGTTACTAGAGCAATTTTTTTTCTATTATTTTTTAATAAATATTTGGTTGCCTTATAACCTGCTCCAACATCATCTACTACAACTTTATCGCACTTAATTTCATCTACAACCCTATCAAATAAAATTAATGGAATCTCCTCAGAAACTAAATCTTCAAAGTGCTTAAAATCCTTATTCTCCAGAGTTTCATTTGCAATTGAAACGATTAAACCATCTACACTACCGTTGGATAATACCTTTAAAGTTTCTACTTCTTTTTTGTAAGATTCATTAGAAAAACATACCATAATATGATATCCTTTATCATTGGCTCCTTCTTCAATACCCATAATTACAGTAGAAAAGAAATGATGCACAATTTTAGGTAAAATAACACCTATCAATTTTGTTTTTTGATTACGTAATTGGAGTGCTAATGTATTGGGCTTGTAATTATAATAATCTGCATATGCTTGAATTCTTTCTTTTGTTTCTGCACTAATTTCATGGCTATCTTTTAGAGCTTTTGAAACCGTAGAAGTAGATACGCCTAATTCTTTGGCTATTGTTTTTATAGTAACTTTTTGCTTCATATTTTACAAAAATGTAATTTTAGTTGTTGTTTTTTATCAAATTTATAACATTTTAATTAAAGTTGTTAACACGAAACCGTTTTCGTGAAGTTTGGAATAGTGTATAATATAAATCTTACTTCTATATTTACGTCGTGGAATGTAAATTTATTGTTAATAACAAATTCAAATTATAGTTATTATTTAACAAATTATACATGAAAAACTTTAAATTATTGTTAATTGGATTTCTTTTATGTTCTTCTTTTAACATGTATGCACAACAAACGGTAAAAGGTGTTGTAAAGGAAAAATCATCTGGTGAAATGCTACCAGGTGTTAGCATAGTGGTTAAAGGCTCCAATTTAGGTACTGAAACCGATTTTGATGGAAAATTCCAAATAGAAAATATAAAAACTGGAGATGTTCTTCTTTTTACATATCTAGGATACGCTACTAAGGAAATTACCATAAATTTAAATTTTAACCTCACCATAGAATTAGAGGAATCTTCTGAAAAACTGAACGAAATCGTTGTTGTTGGTTATGGAACTACCTCCATTAAAGATGCAACTGGCTCTATAGAAGCAATTACTGCTGAAGGTTTTACAAAAGGGAACATTGTTACTCCAGAAAATTTAATTAGTGGAAGAGTTGCTGGGTTAAATATTATAACGAGTGGTGCTCCTGGTTCTGGATCTCAAATCAGAATTCGTGGTGGTTCTTCTTTAAATGCATCAAATGATCCTTTGATTGTTATTGATGGTTTACCAATTCAAGGAGTTGATTTAAATAGTATTAACCCTAATGATATTGATTCTTTCTCTGTACTAAAAGATGCTTCTGCAACTGCAATTTATGGTTCTAGAGGAGCGAATGGAGTAATTATCATAACTACTAAAAAAGGTAAATCTGAATATTCTTTAGATTACGATTACCAAATTTCATTTGGAGAAATTAGAGATAGAATTAATGTTTTTGATGCTGACGCTTTTAGAAATCTTATTGGGCAAAGAAGGCCCAACGATATTGGTTTATTAGGCAATGCAAATACAAAATGGCAGGATGAAGTTTTGCAAAAATCTATTTCTACACAACATAATATTTCAGCAAAAGGTCAAATTTTTGGGTTTATACCAACTAGGCTTTCTGTAAATTTTTCTGAAATTGAAGGAAATATCCTTACCTCTAAATTTGACAGGGCAAATGTTTCTTTAGCAATGAGTCCCTCTTTTTTTGACGATCATTTAAAAGTGAACCTTACCTATAACAGAGCTTTTGTAAATGAAAGATATGCTGATGCAGGACAAATAAATGCTGCTTTGCGGTATGATCCTACACAACCTGTATACGATGCAAGTTCTCCTTTTGATGGATTTTATCAACATACAGTAAACGGTGTTGTTCAAAATGGAACACAAAATCCGGTTGCGTCATTACTTCAAAATGAAAATAGAAATAGTAGATTCAGACAGTTTGGTAATTTAAAAATAGATTATAAATTACATTTTCTTCCAGAAATAACTGCATCTGTTTCTGCAGGTTTTGATAAATCAGCATCTAATGGATCTGGATTTAGTCCATTAACGGTTCCTTCAACGACTAATGTAATTGGTAATAATTCTGAGGGATCATCTGAATCTCTTAATGAAAATATAACCGCTACTCTTAATTATGTAAATAATTTTGGAAAATTCAAAACTGATTTTTTAGTAGGTTATGATTATCAATCTTTTGAAAGTTCTGGCAAATCATCTGGCAACAAAAGAGACCCTAACAGCGTTGCAACTACATTTGCTAGTACTCCCGTTGTTTTAGTTGGTTTTTTATCAAGAGCAAACTTAACCTATAATGAGAAATACTTATTAACTTTAAACTACAGAAGAGATGGAACTTCTAGGTTTGGTTCTAATAATAGATGGGGTAATTTTGGTGGTGCCGCATTTGCTTGGAGAATGAGTGATGAGAATTTCTTAAAAGACAGTAAAGTTATATCCAATTTAAAACTTAGAGCTTCGTATGGAGTTAATGGACAACAAGATATTGGTGGTGCAAGTTCATTATATTTAGATGTTTATAGGTTTGGAAATCAATCTTCACAATATATTTTTGGAGGAAATCCAATTTTAGCAACAATTCCTAGTGCAAGAAATGAGGATATAAAATGGGAGACTACTAGGACAATTGAATTGGGTCTGGATTATGGTTTGTTTAATAACAGAATCTCTGGTGCTGTAAATGTCTTTCAAAAAAATTCAACAGATCTTTTATCAATAGCACCTGTAGCTGATGGTTCTAATTTTACGAATAGAATTGAACAAAATATTGGTGATCTGCAAGTTAATGGTATTGAATTTAGTTTAAACTCAGATGTATTTAAAACCGAAGATTTCAACTGGAATATCAACTTTAATACAACCTATTTAGACAGGGAAATAAAAGAATTGGCTTTAGGGCAAGATATTACAGTTGGAGGTATTGCTGGAGGTACGGGTAATTTTATTCAAATATATAGCCAAGGTTTTGCACCAAATGCTTTTTATGTATTTAAACAATTATATGATACAGCTGGTAACCCAATTGAAGGAGCTTATGCAGATTTAAATGGAGATGGAATTATAAATGCTAGTGATAGATATTTAAAAGGAAGTCCACAAGCAGATTTTACTTTTGGTTTTCAATCTAACATGAATTATAAAAACTTTGATTTAGCATTTAACTTAAGAGCTAGTTTAGGAAATTATGTTTATAACAACGTTAATTCTTCTGGAGCACAATATGCCTTATTACAAGACAATGCGGTTTTGGGTAACATCCCAACATCTGTTTTAAATACTAACTTCTTAAATACTTCAGATGTAATTATTTCTGATATTTATCTAGAAAATGGCTCTTTTTTAAGAATGGACAACATCACTTTAGGATATACTTTTGATAGACCATTCAAAAAGTTTGCTTCAAATAGTATTCGTATTTGGGCTGGTATGCAAAATGTTTTCTTATTAACCAACTATTCTGGCTTAGACCCAGAATTAGCTGGAAATGGAATTGATAATACAAATTATCCGAGACCAAGAACCTTTTTGGTGGGTGCTAATATTAAATTTTAATAGCTAATAAATTTAAAAATGAAAAAAATATTCAAAATAGAAAAAATTATTACCCTTATACTAGTAATGGTTGTGGTTTTATCCTCATGTACAAAAGATTTGGATATAACTCCACAAGATGATCAAGACTTATTAGGTGAAGAATTCTTTGCAGACGAAACAGCCTATAAAAGATTGTTAGCTGGAGTTTATGCAAATTTATCATTAACAGGAGTTGATGGCGCAAGTTCTTCTAATATTCAAGGTTTAGACGCAGGTACCAGTCAGTTTGGTAGAGTATTGTTATACCTTCAAACCTTATCTGCAGACCAAATGATTTGGTCTTATGAGAATGATCCAGGAACTCGAGAAATTCAACGTAATATTTGGAATGCTGATGACCCAATAGTTTTAGGTATGTTTGGTAGAACCCATGTGAGTGTGGCTTTTGCAAATAATTTCTTAAGAGAAACTACAGATGAAAAGTTAAATGCAAGAAATGTATCTAATACTACGAAATCAGAAATCGTTCAGTACAGAGCAGAAGCTCGTTTATTAAGAGCGATGTCGTATTATTATATGATGGATTTATTTGGTAAAGCTAATTTTATTACAGAGGCTGAAGCTATAAATGCAACTCCACAAGCTTATAATAGACAACAACTTTTTGATTTTATTGAGTCTGAATTGAAAGCGATTGAGGGAGATTTAGCTGAACCAAAAGCTAACGAATATGGAAGAGCTGATAAAGCTGTAGCATGGACAATTTTATCAAAAATATATTTGAATGCAGAAGTGTATATTGAAGAACCAAAGTATACTGAATGTATAGAATACACTAAAAAAATTATAAGTGGTGGTTATGCTTTAGCTGATAATTACCTTCATAACTTTATGGCAGATAACAATACAAATTCTGCAACTAATGAAATTATATTTCCTTTAATTTCTGATGGAGCTTTTACACAAAATTATGGTCCTACCACAGTTATGGTTAACGGTTCTGTTGGCAGTATAGAAGTTAATGGTACTGCTTTAGGAGTTAGCGCAGGTGGCTGGGGAGGTGCTTTAAGATTAAGAAAGCAATTTGTAGAATTATTTGATGCTAGCATTTTTAATAATGATACTAGAAATACAATTATTTCTGGATCAAGAAATATAGAAATCACAGATATATCAGATAAAGATCAGGGTTATATTTTAGAAAAATATTCCAATGCAACTTCTACTGGAAGTTTTGGAGCAGATCAAACCTTTGTAGATACAGATTTTCCATTATTCAGATTAGCAGATATATATTTAATGTATGTTGAAGCTCATTTAAGAGGTGGTGTTGGAGCAGATCCTTTAGATGCAGTAAACTATATCAATGCCTTAAGAACCAGAGCTAATAACCCACAAGACAATTTAACACTAACTGATTTAACATTAGATTTTATTATTGATGAAAGATCACGAGAATTGCACTGGGAAGCACACAGAAGACAGGATTTAATCCGTTTTGGAAGATTTACTGGTGGTGTATACAATTGGGCTTGGAAAGGAAATGGTAGTAATGGAATTTCAATTCCCTCTTACAGAAAACTTTATCCAATACCTTCTGCTAGTTTAGCTTCAAACCCAAATTTAAGTCAAAATACAGGGTACTAAAATTAAAACAATATACAATGAAAAAAAATATAAAACATATTTCTTTAGCCTGCATTATTGGGTTAATTCTAATCAGCTTTACTTCGTGCGATGATTCTTCTGAATTATTTAATGTCAATGAAAATCCAGATGCACCTGTTTTAGCAGAATTAAACTTTACAATGTTAGAACTAGATGCTGTGAATACCAACAACCCCGCAGTTACTTTAAATTGGCAAGCAGCTAATTATGGTCAACCTGCTGGAATTAATTATACGATTGAATTTGCAAATGATGATGAATTTACACATCCAGTAGTTGCTTCTACAATTACTGGACAAACCGCAATTACATTATCTGTAAATGAAATAAATGCAGCAGCAGGTAATGCAGGATTAAACCCTTTCGAATGGGCCACAATTTATGCAAGAGTAGTATCTTCACTAGGAACTCAAAATGGGGAACCTAAAGCTTCGAATTCAGTAGAATTTAGCGTATATCCTTACTTTAATTATGTTTTTGAAGATTATTTTTTAGTAGGAGACGCACTTTCATCTGGTTGGAATAACAACAATAATAATCCAGCTCTTTTTAGAGATGAAGAAGATAGTAATGTCTATTACTACACTGGCTTTTTTAATGATAATGGTCATTTTAAAGTACTAGAAAGTAAAGGTTTATGGCAACCTCAATGGGGTACAAATGATGGAGCTACTTTAGACGGTAACCCCGGAACTGCAAATACTGATCCAGAAAGATTTCCTTATGGTGGTGGTAGCGGTATTCCTGCAGGTTTCTATACCTTCAAAATAAATTTTGCAAGTAAGACATTTAGTTTTGATCCCTATGATGCATCCGCAGCTACTACTAATACATCAATTACATTACAAGGATCGAGTACTACCAATACAATAATGACCACATTATCTCAAGATGAACATATATGGTATGCAAATTCTGTAAGGTTAATACCAGGGGAAGTTTCATTTTTAACCAATGGCGGTTCAACTTGGGGAAGTACAAGCTCTTTTTCAGGTTTGGCAACCGATGGTGGTGGAGCAATTCCTGTAATTGTAGAAGATGATTATGATGTATGGTTTAATGATTTAACAGGTAGATATATCCTTATTCCTTTAAATTTATAATGAATTAACTTAATAGAAAAAAAATGAAATCATATATAAAAAAAATAAGCATATTATTTCTGTCTCTTACTGTTTTATTAACAGCATGCGATGCAGAAGAAAGCTTAAATATACAAACACCAGAAGCAGGGTTTGTTCTAGACACTCCAGGAATTAGTAATGTATTTTTAAATTTTGCTTTGCCAAACAACCCTGCCTTTACAATTTCATGGAAAGACGAAGTTACAGGTAGTAATAATTATACTGTAGAAATGTCTACAGATAAAGAATTTACTTCACCAGTAGCACTTGGAACTACAGATAAGAGTAATTTCTCAATGAATGTAGCCGATTTTAATCAAGCAATAACAGACACAGGTGTTAGCACATTTAAAGACATAGCCATCTACTTAAGAGTAAATGCCGGAACTGAAATTAGTAATGACATTTTATTATTAGTAACAACCTATCCTGTAAATCCACAAACTATTACTGGTGTTGCAGATGGAGATGCTTTTGAGCTTTCTATAGCTAATAATGATGCAGTAGCTCTAGCGATTGGTTGGGATGATCCTATTGCAAACTCTACATTAAATATAGATATTGATTATTATTTAGAAGTTGCAACACCAAACACAAGCTTTGCAAGTCCAATTGAGGCTGGAAATGTTAGAAATATGAACGCTATATCTTTAACAAATGCACAATTAAATAATGTAGCTATTCAGTCAGGAATACCTGTTGATACTGCTGGTGATTTAGAATTAAGAGTTCGTTCTGTAATTGTAGATTCGGCATCAGGTAGTGTTCTAGAAAGATCTACAAATCCTATAACTATTAATGTTACAACTTATTTAACAGTTTTAGATTTAACGACTACATGGGGAATAGTTGGATCTGCTGCAAATAATTGGGGAGCAACTCCAGATTTACCAATGTTTAAAACAGATGTAGATGGTGTTTTAGTTGCCTATGTTAATTTAACTGCAGGGGAATGGAAATTTAGAGAAAATAACGATTGGACTAGTAATTTAGGCTCTGGTGCTTCAGCAGATGATGTTTCCCCCGGTGGAGGAAACTTTACTACAGATGCTGGTTCTTTTAAAATTACCCTAAATTTAAATACTAATAAATTTACCAAAGAAAATTTTTCTTTAGGAATTGTTGGTGGCGCATATAATAACTGGGGAGCAACTCCAGATTTTATGTTAGAATATGACCAATATTCAGATGTATTTAGAGGAATTGTTACCCTTATTGATGGGGAAATGAAATTTAGAATGAATAACGATTGGGGAACCAATTGGGGAGATGATGGTGTTGATGGTGTTTTGGATCCTGGTGGAGCGAATATTGTTGTTTCAGCAGGGATTTATATAGCAACTGTTAATTTGAATGATTTATCATACTCATTAGAACCTATAACCAATGTCTGGGGATTAGTAGGAGGTGCATATAATAACTGGGGGGCAACACCAGATGCGCAATTTACAAGAGATTGGTCTAGACCTTTTGATGATATTTGGATTTTAAATGATGTAACCCTTATAGATGGTGAATACAAATTTAGAGCAAATAACGATTGGGGAACTAATTATGGAGATGATGGTTCAGATGGAATATTAGACATCGGTGGTGCTAATATTGTTGCTGTTGCTGGTACCTATTCATTTGTATTAGATTTTTCAGATCCAGCAAATCCAACTTATACAATAAATTAAGTTTTCATGAAACTTTACAAAGGCTATCTTTATTGATAGTCTTTGTTTTTATTTTAAAAAAAATGAAAAAAATTATACTTCTGTTATTATTTATTTCCTCACTAACCTACAGTCAGGTAACAATAAACCCAAATCCATTTGAGATTGATCAATCAATTACAATTCGTATGGACGCTACCAGCATTGCAACAGATTGCAACGGATTTAATAATCCTTCAAAAGTATATTTACATTCTGGAGTTGGAGATGATTCTAACGCATTTGGAACAAGTGTCGTTGGCAATTGGGGGCAAGATGATGGTATTGGTGAAATGACATTTAATTCATCAAACAATCTTTGGGAAATAACTTTTGTTCCAAAAACATATTATGGGTTAACTAATACACAAGCATCAAATATTACCAAAATGGGAATGGTATTCAGAAATGAAAATGGTTCCCAAGAATTTAAAGATAATGGTTGTAGCGATTTTATTTTTAATGTTGGTAGTTTTCAGTTAACTCTAAATACTCCAACAGAGGCAACAACAATATTAAATTCTGGAGAAACATTACCTATTACTGCAACAACTTCTTTAGTAGCAAACTATAATTTAAAAGCAAATGGTACTTCAATAAATCAACAAACTAATATAACCTCCTATGCCTTATCACCTGTTGTTACAGAAAATACAACTTTTGTTTTAGAAGCTACTAATAATGGAAATACGCAGTCAACTTCATTTCAAGCAATTGTTAAGCCAACTGTTACTGAAGCTCCAGTTCCAGTTGGAATGAAAGATGGTATTAATTTAAATCCATCAGACAATACAAAAGCAACATTGGTTATTTATGCACCAATGAAAGAATTCATTCACCTTATTGGAGATTTTAATAATTGGACAGTTAATGATACTTATTTACTAAAAAAAGACAGTTCAAAAAACCGTTTTTGGATAGAACTTTCCAATTTAACTCCACAAGCAAATCATACGTATCAATATTTAATTGACGGTACTTTAAGAATTGCAGACCCATATTCTACAATTATTTTAACAGAATCTACCGATCAATATATAAATAATACAACATACCCAGATTTACCTGCATATCCTTCCGAAAAAACAAATCATGCTGTTACACTTTTAAAGACTGGTGAAACAGCATACAATTGGCAAGTGAGTAATTTTCAAAAACCTGCAAAAACAGACTTAGTAATTTATGAACTCCTAATAAGAGATTTTGATGAATTGCATAGTTTTGATGCTGTTAAAGCAAGATTAGACTACCTTCAAAATCTAGGTATAAACGCTATTGAATTTATGCCAATTATGGAATTTGATGGAAATGAATCTTGGGGTTACAATCCTTCTTTCCACATGGCTTTAGATAAATATTATGGGAATAAAACTGCCTTTAAACAATTAATAGATGCATGTCATGCAAGAGGAATTGCCATAATAGTAGATGTAGCTTTTAATCACGCAAGTGGACAAAATCCGTATTACAGAATGTATAATACAGACAACGGTGGTTATGGAGGTCAAGCAAGTGCAGAGAGTCCTTTCTTTAATGAATCAGCAACACATTCCTATAGTGTTTTTAACGACTTTAATCATAGTAAACAAGCAACTAAAGACTATGTGAAAAGAGTGTCACAATATTGGATTGATGAATATAAAATTGATGGTTTTAGATGGGATTTAACTAAAGGATTTACTCAAAATTGCACTTCAACTAACGAAAATTGCACAAATGAATATCAGCAAGATAGAGTAGATATTTTAAAAGAATACGCAGATTATCAATGGGAAAAAGATTCAAATTTTTATGTCATTTTCGAACATTTAGGAACCAATAATGAAGAAACGCAGTGGGTAAATTATAGATTAAGTGAAGGGAAAGGAATTATGGTTTGGGGAAATCACAATAACAACTACAACCAAGCTACAATGGGTTATGGTAATGATGCAGATTTTTCTTGGATCTCTTATAAAAATAGAGGGTGGTCTGTACCCGCAAATGTAAGTTATATGGAAAGTCATGATGAGGAGCGCTTAATGTTTAAAAACTTACAATTTGGAAATTCTAGTGGTTCTTACAATATCAAAAACTTAAATACAGCACTAGAAAGAGAAGAATTAGCTGGTGCATTTTATTTTACAGTTCCAGGTCCTAAAATGATTTGGCAATTTGGAGAATTAGGCTATGATATTAGTATAGATCAAAATGGAAGAACTGGAAATAAGCCTATTTTATGGAATTATTTTGATATTCAAGAAAGAAAAAACATTTATAATACTTGGTCTAAGTTAATTCAATTAAAAGTACAATATGACATTTTTAAAACTTCAGATTTCACCTTGAATGTTGGGAATTCTAATGGTTTAAATACAATTCATTTGACTAAAATGGATGCTACCGATATTAAATACATCACCATTATTGGAAATTTTGGAGTAACTACTCAAAATATAAATCCAAATTTTCAGGAAATTGGTGATTGGTTTAGTCTCTTAGAAGACAATGCTGCAGTAAATGTTACTGATGTAAATTCTCCTATTAGTCTAGAACCAGGAGAATTTAAAGTCTATGGAAATAGTTCTGCAACCTTATCTATTGATGATAGTTTTATAGATGATAACAAGATAATTGCTTACCCAAATCCATCAAAAGATTATTTTAAAATTAACTCAGAAACAAATCACATACTTATTTTTGATATTAATGGAAAAAAAGTGAAAGAATTTAAAGGTAATTTTAAACCTGGAAAAAGTTTTTCAATTAAAAATTTAGAAAAAGGTATGTATTTTGTAAAAATTGATAAAAATAGTTTTTCGTTAAAAATGATAAAGAAATAGGAATCCTAATTTAGGTTCAATAAGTTTGTGTCTATGTTTTAAGTTTCAAACTAATTTACTTTTGGAACACTTGCTTTGTAAATTTCTACCCCTTTAGGTGTGGTAATTTTATACTCTGTATTTGCTCTTATATAAAGTGCTTTTCCTTTTTCTAAAGTGATTTTTTTTCCACTTTCTATTAGTGTAGCTCTCCCCTCTAAAGCAATTAATATTTCTACAGACAAAGAAGTTGAACTATGTATTTGAGATGGCAATAATTCAATTTTACTTAATTCAAAATCTTTTGCCTTTGTTTTATAAACAACTTCAGCATTTCCTTTATTCTGAATTCCATTTAAAATTTTAGGAATGGTCTCTTTAAATTTTGTATTCTTTAAAAGTTCCTCTATATCAATGTGTTTGCTAGTTAAACCTCCTCTTAATACGTTGTCTGAATTGGCCATAAGTTCCATATTTTTACCCTCTAAATAAGCATGTGGTAAACCTGCATCTTGAAAAATTGCTTCACCTTTAGACAAATTTAAAATATTAAAAAAATAAATAGAAAATATACCTCTATCGATATCTTTAGAACTGCTGTCTATTGTCTTTGCAGCCCAGTAATCTGGTGAAGATTTTTGCAATTCATTGTTTAATAACTTTGGATAAATTCTTTTTACTAAAGGTTTTAGTATTTCATTTACTTGATCTTGAGAAAATTCCATTACCTTTTTGTAAAGATTAAAATACTCATTTTCTTTAAATGTATTTAATAAAAAACATAGCTCTTTAGTTTGTTCAAGATTCTGTATGAGTTTTTTACTTTCTAAAAATCCATGTAATAGCCAAAAATCACTCAAAGCAACCATTAATTCTGGTTTATGATTTGTGTCTTTATAATTTCTATTTTTGGCGTTCATGGGAATTCCCATTTTAGTTTCCTTCTCAAATCCTTTTTCTGCAGAGGCTTTGGAAGGGTGCACCTGAATGGAAAGCATTTTATTTACATCTAATACTTTAAATAAATAAGGAAGTCTTCCATAAAGATTGGCAACACCAACTCCCAAGTTTTCAATTGGTTTTTGATTTAAAAAAATATCTAAAGGAATATTTCCATTTTTAGTTTTAAGAATTGAAGGAGCTTTTATATGAGCCCCTAACCAATATTCTGCGAAGAACGCATTGTTATTATTTTTTTTACCGAGTAAATCTGGAATAAATTTTTTTCCACCCCAATCATAATTCTGAACTTTACCCTCTAGTGGGTAAATATTATCTATCGCTTTTTCAAATAAGGCCATTTTATTATTTTAATCTGTAATGAAAAACTTCATTAATAGAGTAGACACTTCTCAACAATACCCTTTCGTCTTTTTTCATCATTAGGTCTTTTTCAAAAACTTCAAGTATTGTATCGATTATTTTCGGATTACAAATATTTTTCGGATTTGAATAAATGATTAAATTAACATTATTCATTGTTGATAAAAATCGAACTCCTGCTTTTACTGCCGACATTTTTGTTTGCTCTTTTCTTAAATTTAAGATTGAAATATCACATTTCGAGGAATCTTTAAGCTAGTCTAAAAGCTTAAAAAACTTCTCATTATTTCCATTATTAACAAGACATATCTTAACTTTTTGATTAAAAAAAGATTTAAATATCAAGGCGTCTGCTGTATTGATATCATTCTTTTCAAAAATAATAATTATTCCTAAATTCATGCTAAACTTTATAAAAGTTTTTAAATAAATTATAACTTTGTTTCGTTAATCCATTTATTTTCATGGTGTCTTTAGTTCTTTTTTTTGTTCTGTATACCCAAGCAATTTGTCCTAATTGTCCAAAAATTTTAATAAAATCTTTCATAGAAAGTCTAGAACCATCTGCGTGAATCCATCTTTTTAAGGGTTGTTCACAAACCATTTCCTTTGCTTTTTTCAATCCGAAATGAAGTTTTATCCTTTTAAAAACTTCAACATCAAAGATCCACTGTGTTACAAATTTCTTACCAAATGAAATGTCTATAACTTCTTTATGAAATATTTTTGCACCACATTGGGTATCTTTAAAATCCATTGACAAAATTTTTCTAATGATGAAATTAATTGTTAGACTAATAATTTTTCTAGCAGATTCTTTTGTAATATACGCCCCCATTCTACTTATTCTAGAGCCACTAACAATTTTATAATTAGAGTTTTCTATGGTAGAAACTAAATCATCGAAATCTGTTAAATTTGTAGATAAATCTGCATCTAAAAAGCCAATATAATCCAAATCAGCTTTTTGTGCCATAAATAACATTCCTTGTCTTACAGCTTCTGCTTTGCCTCTATTTTTTTGACAATTGTATACAGTAATAAAGTCTTCTTTTCCTTTCCTTAAATTGTTTAAAACTTCTAAAGTATTATCTGTACTTCCATCATTTACAAAGCATAAATGATAACCAGGGTTTTTAATTATAAAGTCTGTAAACTCTTCACTTAACAATCTTTTTTCTTCGTTATAACAAGGTATTACTACCCCAACACATCTTTGCTGAATAATTATTCCTTTTTGAATTACAGGATTGTTTGTTGTTTTTGGAACACCAATAAGTCTTTTCACTCTTGCACAAACTTCAATTAAACTTAATGGTTTTTTCATATAGTCGTTAATACCTAAATCAAAACCTTTTGTAATCATTTCATCATCTGTATTTCCAGATAAAACCATAATAGGTACAGAAGATTTTTTATTATTCCTAATATGTTTAACCACATCAATTCCAGAAATTATTGGCATATTAATATCTACAATTACCAAATCTGGTTGAAAACTATCATACAGAGCAATTCCTTTTAGTCCACTTGTTTCTGTAAGAGCTTCATATCCCAAATCTTTTAATCTATTTTCTAAGGGGATTAAAACTAATTTTTGGTCATCTATGGCTAATATTTTCATAATTGATGTTTATTGCATAATTATAAATCAAAAGTAGTTTTGTTTTATAGTTAAAAAGGGTTCTAAAGCTCTATGGAAGTTTTTTTTAGACGAATGTAAGTTTACGTATGTTGAATAAATTTTAGGTATGATTTAAAAAAATTATATTTACAATACTGAAAAAGAGTAATTAGTTATATGAAAGAAACTTCCAATAAATATTTAATTTCAGCAATTCTTATAGGTCTTGCTTTTCACGGAAGTGCTATCTTTTTTACTTTAGAAACTTCGTACGATGCGTTAATTCACTTGTTTTTTGCAGATCACTACGCCAATAGTTGGTTTGAACCTTGGAATTTTAAATGGTATACTGGTTTTACGGTAATGAGTTATCCTCCTTTAGTACATCAGTCTATTGGAGCTTTATCTTTGATAGGTGGGCTAAAATTTGGGCTTTTTACAATTAGCTTACTGAGCATCGTACTCTTTATAACTGGCGTTTATCGATTTTCTTTATTAATGACATCACAGAGAACTGTTGCAGGCTACTCAGCAATTTTAGCAGTGTTTTCATCTTCATTTTTAGAAACACTACATATTTTTGGACAATTACCAAGTATTGTTGGAATTTCGATATTAATGCATGCCTTACCTGAAATCTATTTATGGCTTAAAACAGGAAAATATCGATATTTATATACCTCACTCTCTTTAATTGCAGTGACCGTTACCTCGCATCATGTAACAACTATCTTCGGAATGATATTCTTCATTATTCCATTAATAGGAATGGTTATAGTTGATATTTGTAGAGAACAAGTGAGCTCTTATAAAGAAGTGAGTCTTCAATTATTTATTCAAAATTTTAGGAAACAGTTTAAGCGCAATATAAGCTTTGGAATCTTTTCTTTAATCTTAATCATAGGTTGTCTGTTACCCTATTGGATAAATTCTAAAAAGAACCCTATCACACAAGTACCTATTCCACATGGATCCAGAGATAATTTTTTAGAAATAACATCTTCTGGATTGATGTTCTTTTGGATTCCTTGGGGAATTTTACTATTACTTCTACCCTACTTTTTTTACAGATATTTCAGTAAGCGGTATTTACTTTTTGGTCTTTCATTTACCTTGTTACTTCTTCTAGGAACTGGAGGAACAACTCCAATACCAAAACTAATTTTAGGAGAAAATGCATTTCATATTTTAACCTTAGATCGTTTTACATTTTGGGGAACTGTAATGGCTTTGCCTCTATTTGGTGAATTTGCTTACCGATTTATAGAAGGAGATTTAAAGACCTTAATTCAAAAGAAATTTGGTACAATTTACCATCATTTACTTGGTGGGTTATTAGCGGGGCTGTTCTTATTGATGATTATTTTTACGATGAGTTTAGGCTATTTTAGACCTTTGCAACCTCAGAAAATAAAAATGTTACCAATTATAAGTTTTATAAATGAAGACGATCACGATCAATGGCGCTATTTAACCTTAGGTTTTGGAGATCAAATGGCTTGGCTAGCAACCCAAACAAATGCAATGACAGTAGATGGTAATTATCATTCTGCAAGGCGCTTACCAGAATTAACAACAAGACCCATAGAACGTTTAGAAAATTCTAAATTTAAAGGAGTGGCAGGAATTGGCTCTTTGCAACAGTTTTTAACAACTCCAGAAAAATACAATTTAAAGTATATTTTTTCTAATGATAAATTCTACGATCCTATTTTATTTTTTTGTGGGTGGCAACGGTTACCACCTTTAGATAATGAAATTATTATTTGGGAAAAATTGAATGTTCCGCCACTTTCTTCAATTTTACCAAAAGAGAATGTTGCTACTTGGCAAAAAGTAATTTGGGGAATTATTCCGTTTTTAACCCTTATCATCGCCTTTGTGCTTAACATTCAATCAATATTTGTAAACAGTCTAAAAAGAAAAATAAAAGCAATTCCAGAATATTTTAAATTCAAAATCAATTATGCCAAGTTCTCCAACAGAATTTTAAAATATCTTCATGTTTGGTCTGCATTATTATGCATTGTTTTAGGATACAGTATATATTTATTTTATTTAAAAAATGATTCACAAAGGACACCTGAAAGTGTGGTTACGGCATATTATGATGCTATTGATTTTAAAGAATACGAAAAAAGTTACCAATTAATAGATCCAAATAGTGGGGTATCAATTTCTCAATTTATGCTAGAAATCTCTATTACAGATGGTTTATTGGCTTCCTATGCCAAATTAGATGCTTTAGAAACTGTAATCACCAAAAAAACAGATAGTTTAGTTACTCTAAAGGTACATACAAAATGGATTACTCCAGTTGAAAAAATAAATAAAACGGAGTATAAAATTGTAATTAATAGAAACGGAAAATGGTTTTTACAACCCGAGATCTTAGATTCAGATTTGCCGCCTGATCAATTCTATTCTAATAATATAACTAAATATTTTAATCAAGGAAGAAGAAGAGTAACAACTGAACAAACCTATCATGAAGATGTTTTAAAACAACCCGTGTTAGAAATACTTTCTGCTAAATTAGTGAAATTTAATAACCATTACGCAATTGTGGGGGAAGTTCAAAACATAGATAATGTCCCAGCAGACATTGTTTTAAAAGGAACTTTATATAATGATGAAAATAAAGAATTGGCAACATACAATGCAAAATATCATGTAAAGCATAAGTTAATGCCTAAAGAGATAAGTTCTTTTAGAATTAATTTTGAAGGAATTGCCTGGTCTAAAACAAAAGATCTTATTCCTAAAACATTTAACCCTGATGAGTTTACACCGATCGAATGGGAAGAGCAACCTACCAAATTTAATTTACAAGTAGCAGGAAATGTATCCTATTCAGATTTATATAAAAATACTGTGTTAAGTGATCTTAACATCAATTCTAAAACCATAGAAGGAACCCTCTTTAATAGCGGTGTTCAAGAAATTACCGTTCCGCAATTACTAATTACCTATTACAATAAAGAGAAAAAAATAATTTGGGTAGATCATTTATTTTTAGAAAATGGAATTAGACAACAACGAAAACAAAATTTTGAATACCATTTCAAAAACAACGATACCCTTACAATTGTAAACAATGACATGAGTAATTGTTATGTAAATGGTTTACCAAACACTGCTATTTCAGATAAAATAGTACCCAACAGAATAGAAAATCATGCAATTAATGAATTACAAAAAATAAAACATCCTTTGTATAGTTTTGTTAAAATTGAAATGAATAGTTATATAGGAAACCCAAATTAATGAACACTAAACACACACTTAGTTATCTTGTTTTTTGGTTTGTAATAAATACCATTTCAGGTCAAGATGCACTGAAATTAATTACAAAAGAGAAAATTTTTACTGTAGGAAGTATTGTTGTTTTAAAATTCACAACAACTTCTAATACAGCATACAAACTATATTGTACAAATAGTTATGGAAGTAGTATTATAAATTCTGAAATAAAAAATGATATGGTGTATTTTAAAATACCTAGTTCTATTAGTGATAAAAAAGGAGTACTGTATTGGAGAGTTTTAAATACAAAAAAACCTTTATTGGGTCAGTTAAAAATAATTGCAAAAGAAAAACCTATTTCTATGGAAACCTATTTAGGTCCACCAAGCATTGAAGCTGGAGGAACTGATTATACTATGATGGTGGTAATCCCAACAGATGATTTAGACAATCCCTTACAACAGAATACCAAGGTGGTTATAAAGCATCAATTTTTAACATCACAAGAAAAGGAAATTATTTACACAAAAAATCTAATCTCGTATAAAAATATATTTTCAACATTAAAAAGTGGAAGAATGATACTTTCTTCAGAATCCTTAAATTTAAACTCTAAAGAATATGACGTAAATATTATGCCTGCAATTGGTTCTAATTTCAAAATTTACTCTAAAAGAAATCACGAATATGCAGACGGAAACCAGATAACCACCTTCTTTACTTCTGTAATAAAAGATAAAAATAACAATGTAATTAGTGATGGTAGTTTTGTTGAGTTTTTTATCACAAATAAAAAAGGAAATACTTTGAAAACCAATGGAACTACTGTAAATGGGGTTGCTTATGCAAAAATGATTCATCCAGATTATGAAGAAAACTGGAAAATTAAGGCCTATATAATAGGTATTGCAGAAAGTAATGTTTTAGAAATTTCTTACAAGAAAGTAATTGATACTTTTAAAGTAATTTTTTCTGATAATAATAGAACATTAACAATTGGTCCTTTAAAAAGTTTTATGAATCAAATGATTCCAGATGGTTTACAAGTGAAATTATCTATTTACAAAAAAGAAAAATTACTAAATGAAATTTTTAAAACGTCCAAAGATGGGTTTGTAGTTTTTAATATAAATAAAAATATTTATGAGCATGATAACTATAATTTAAAAATAACTACTGCTGGAATTAGTAAAACATTTATAAACAAAAAGTTATGGTAAACAAAAATAAAACCATTTTAAAAATTGTTTTAATGTTATCATATATTTTAATAATTTCTATACTTCTTTTCTTAATTAGTTCTTTATATAGTTATTTAAACACTGGCGCAGATAGAAGTAAAATGCTGCATACAGAAGTAAAAAAAATAGATCAATACCTACCAAAAATTAAATGGGCTAACAATGGGAATGAAGGTAGAAAGATAGATGAACAAACTTTAAAGAACATAGAGAATGATTATTTAGATGCTTGGTATGTAAAACATATTGCTAATAAAACCAATTCTAAAAATGGTATTTCTGATTATTATACAGACAACGCTAGAGAGAATTTATTCAAATTTATAGCGCTTAACAAGGAAGCAAATATTTCTATAGAAAGTACCACGTTGGCTCACAATACAGATATTTTGTTTTTTAGTGAAGATGGACAGCTAGTAGTTTTAGAGGATAACAATGTTGTTGAATACAAAAAGCTTACAAAAAATAATACTGTTCTTTTTGAAACTACAGAAATGTCTACTTATAAAATTGTTTTATTGTTAGAAGATGGCTTTTGGCGTATCAGGCATTTAGTAAAAGAAAGTGCAAGCGAATTTAACAAAACGGTACACTCTGTTTCTATAGATTCTCTAAATATAAAGGGTATCAACTATTATCCACAAGCAACTCCTTGGAATATGTTTGGTAACAATTTTGATATTGAGATTATTAAAAATGATTTTAAAATACTTTCTAATGTTGGTTTAAATACTATCAGAATTTTTATTCCGTATGAAGATTTTGGAAAAGCAAAAGTAAGTGAAACAAAACTAAAAAAGTTAACAGAAATCTTAGATTTGGCAGAAAAAAGTAATCTAAAAGTAGTTGTTACATTATTCGATTTTTATGGGAACTATGATGTTTTAGATTGGACCTTAAATCACAGACATGCAGAAAAGATTGTATCAAAATTTAAAAACCATAATGCAATTTTAGCCTGGGATATTAAAAATGAACCTAATTTAGATTTTGATTCCAGAAAAAGAGAGAATGTAATTTCTTGGTTAGAACATCTAATTATTTTAATAAAATCCATAGATAAGAAACACCCTGTAACTATTGGTTGGTCTAATATTGAAAATGCCAAAACTCTAAAAGAAAAGGTAGATTTTGTTTCTTTTCATTATTATGAAGACCTGCATAAATTTGAAGAATCATATGAAGAATTATCATCAATAATTTCAAACAAACCAATTGTGTTAGGGGAGTTTGGTATTTCTTCTTACAGCGGATTTTGGAATCTTTTTAAAGGTTCAGAAAAAAAACAAGCCACCTATTTCAAAGAAATGCAAAAAATTTTGACTAAAAAGAAAATTCCATTTATGTCTTGGACTTTATATGATTTTGATAAAATACCGAAAGAAGTGTTAGGAAGACTTCCTTGGAGAACAAGTCCCCAAAAAAAATTCGGATTCATATCTAGTAATGGTATAAAAAAACAAGCTTTTGAGTTTATTTCTAAATAATTGAAGCTTTGTGATTTGTTTTTTTTGATAATTTCTTTTTATCAATTATAGCTTGAAATTCTTGTACATACATATCAGTGATTCGCTCCATAGGAAATGCTGAAGCAGCCTTGTAATTTGCCTCACCCAATTCAATTCTATAAGAATCATTTATAACAATTATTTCTATTGCTTTTGCTAAACTATCTACATTTTCTGGTTCAAAAAATTCTCCTCTATATCCCTCATCTTTAATTAAACAGGCTAAATCTCCCAAATTTGGCATTACTACTGCTTTTCCATAACTTCCTGACTGATGTAAAACACCCGAACTTCCCGTTGTAGATGTATATGGAAAAACGACAACTGCACTTTGGTTGAACAACATTTCTACTTGATTTTCTTGAACATAACCTGTAAATGTTAGTTGAGCAATGTGCTTATATTTTTCTTTTACCGAGGCCAAGTAACCTGATACATTTGGATTGTCTGTTCCTGCAATTATAATTTCTAAATCTAAACCAGTAGAAGTTCTTACCTTCTCCACAGCTTCAATCATAGGCTCTACCTTTTTATAGGTACCAAACTTTCCAAAAGTCATCACTTTTAAAGCACCATTTGGCAGTTGATGTGATGGTATTTTTGGAATTTCAAATGTTCCATGAGGAATCATTTTTACATTATCAACTTTATACTTTTTTTCTAAAATAGCAACATATTTTTTAATAGTAAGAGCAACTAAATCTGCTTTTAAAATTAATTTAGTTAAACTTGTTCCTATAACATTATAGATTTTTTTAACTACTTTATTTGAGGTAAAACCAGCATTTTCAAGGTCTACTAATTCCAAAATATTATGTAATAATACAATGGTAGGAATTCTTTTTATCTTACAAATTAAAGGGAGCGCTAAGCCCAAAGCTGCAGGAACTTTTTTATCTCCAAACTTCATAAATTGTAAGTTAAATAGTATCGCATCTGGCTTTGTTTTATTAATTGCTTTTGTAACATTTATAATGTTTGTATAACTGTTAAATTTCCAACATTCTTCAATATTAACTTTACATCCGTCTGCTGTAAGATTGATGTCTTTTACTGCTGACGTTCTATCGGTTAATAACACCAATTCGGTTACTTTTTCACTTTGTCTAAAACTTTTTACTAAATGATAAGCATACTCGTTTAAAGTTACTTTACTTGGCGGATATGCTGTTATGATTGCTAATCTCATAATGTATGTATTTAGTGATACATCAAATTTCGAAATTAAAAATAAAGTAAGTTGAGTCGTTCTGCTCAAATACAAGTATGTATAGATTAATAAAAAGAAGGTTTAAATATTCTTTTGGATACTGACTTTAAAGTTCGATGAAAAGAAAAAGATCAATTGTATGAATAACAGTATAAGCATCGCTATTATTTGCATATGAACTACCTGCTCTAGAGAATTTTTCTTTTTTAAAGCAGCAGATATAACCATTATCGATTATCAATTATTCATAAGCATAAATTCATAGAAGGTTTTTTTGTTCAATGCCATCGTAAATTTCTTTACAGCCATATCCAATAACAGAAAATACTTTTTGTTTTAGAATTGCATTTTTTGTGAAATTATAAATCGCCTCTACCCCACCTCTGTCAATCTCTAATATCTTATCAATATTTATAATAATCTTTTTACTTTGCGATAAATTATATTCAAAATAGGTTATAAAAGATTTTAAAGTTGAAGAATTAATTTTTCCTTTTAAATAAAATATTCCGTTTTTTTTTGAAATTTGTAAAGACATAATTTTTATATTTATTTGTTATTGATAATACAAATATCATATTCAGATTCTAAAAAATCACATATCTATCGATGAACAACCATTTCATTATGTTCGGCAAATAAAAGCTTTTGTTTAACCAGTTTTTCCTAAAAAACAAGTTTGATTATCCTTATGATTAAAAGCTATTTCTTAACTTGCAGTAGATAAAAAAATAATATGAAATTAAAGTATTTAACACTCATAATATTACTATTTATATCTATTTCTGGGGTTTCTCAGAAAATGAAAAAAGGCCTCAACTATTTAGAAACAGGTAAATTTCAGGAGGCTGAAAACTTTTTTAAAGTTATTTTAAAAGATTATCCTAAAAACAAAACCGCAAGACTTTGCTATGGTAGAGCAGTTGGTTTAAATCAAAAACCAGAAGAGGCAGTAACTTTATTTAAAAATTTATTGACTGATTTTCCCAATGACTTTGAAGTAAAACTAAATTATGCTGAATCTTTATTATGGAACCAACAGTATAAAACTGCGGAAGAGTATTACAGGAAATTAATACAAGAAAAAAGTAAAAGTTTTCCTGCCCTATTAGGATATGCAAATTCACTATCTAATTTAAAAAAATATGATACTGCTATTTTTTATGTTGATAAAGCTTTGACAATATTACCAGGAAACCAAAATGCTTTAGTCTCTAAAAAATACATGCGTTTAGGCTTAGCAAACGATAAATTAAATACACAAGAATATGTTGAAGCAGAAAACATATTAAAAGAAAACTTTAGCGATTTTAAAAATGATAAAGAAACTTTATTAAATTTAGCAAATCTATATTTAATTTCAAATCAGATAGATAAAGCAAAAAAAACCTATGAAATTATTGGAGAAGACCCTGCAAATACATTAACTTCTTTGAACGGAATCGCTTTAGCATATCATTTAGATGCGAAGGATAAACAAGCCCTATTAACCAGTGAAAAAGGAAAAAACTTGTTAAATAAAAATACAAATACAGCGCTCAAAAAACAAACAACTGAAAGATATATACAAGCTTTAATTTGGAATAAAAAATACAAATCTGCAAAAAAAGAAATTGATTCTTTATTAGAAAAAAATAAAGATCCAGAAAATTGGATCTTATCACTTAGAGCAACTTTAAATATCTATAAAAGTGATTTCAAAAAAAGTATCATGGATTATAATTTAATTTTAAAAAAAGACAGCACTTCTTTTGATGGAAATCTTGGTAAAGCAAATGCTTTGAAAGCTTCTGGTTATTATAATGATGCTTATAAGAGTGCAGAAAATACTTTAAATTTTTATAAGAATCAGAAAGATGCCACTAATTTTATCAAAAATTTAGACAACAATTTTACTCCTTTTATAAAAGCAAATACTGCTTATTCTTTTGATAATGGTAATAATGAAGCCTATTCATATTCGGCATATACAGAATTCCCTTTTACAACGAAATTTAAAATATTAGCGAGCTATAGTTATAGAACAACATCCAATTCAGTAAGCAATTTAGATGCAAACTCAAATAATTTTTTAACAGGGATCTCATATCAATTTTTTAATAATTTAACCTTTAAAGGAAGTATGGGAGTTACAGCATCAAAAGCTACATCCAATAATTACAGTCAGTTTTTAGTTGATCTCTCTTTTAATTTAAAACCCTTAAAACTACAAAATTTAGAAGTTGGCTATAAAAGAGAACTACAAAATTTTAATGCAGAATTATTAGATAGAGAAATTGTTCAGAATAATTTTTTAGTGAATTATAATCTAGACACAAACTTTAAACTAGGTTGGTTTACACAGTATTATTATACTTCACAAAATGATGACAATACAAGAAACCTTCTTTTTACCTCATTATACTATAAAATTTTAGAAAAACCCTCTGTAAAGGCTGGTTTGAATTACCAGAATATCTCTTTTAAAAATCAAGTACCAACAATTTATTTTAGTCCAAGTAAATATAATGCGGTAGAAGTTTTCTTTAATCTAATAAAAGATGAGGCAATTACTAAAAATAAAGAATGGTTTTATGAAATTACCGCTGCAACAGGTTTTCAATTTATAGAAGATGAAAAAAGGCAAAGTACTTATAGGATTCAAGGTAAATTAGGCTATAAATTTTCTGAGCGAAGTATTTTAAATATATACGGAAACCAGAGTAATATTGCATCTACTACAGCTGCTGGTTTTACATTTACAGAAATTGGTTTGAGTTACAAATACTATTTATTTAACAAACCAATTTTTAAAAAATAAAGGCAAAAGATCTAACTTTTGCCCTTTTAAAAAACCAAACTGATTATCTATATGGAATTAGGGATTATTTGATGATAAAAGTTCCAAAATGCAATTTATTATCATCGCCTTTTAGTACATATTTATAAATGCCACTTTTTAATGGTGAGCCATTATATTGCACCTTATTTGTTGAACTTTCTTGATATATATTTTTGAAATCTACAACCCTACCTAATAAATCAAATACTTTAATTTGTACAGACTTAGAATTTTCAGTTAAACTTATTGTTGTTAGATTAGAAAATGGATTTGGATAATTATATAACTTTAGAGGTTCTTCTGCTGTAATTGTATCCACATTTAAGACACTATTCGCTTTAAATGCTAAATCTTTTATTGAAATATCAAAGGGAATATCGTTTACATAATCTCCAATTACAGAGAAAACAATTGTTTTTATATTACTTATCTCTGTAGTATTGCCATTACCATCTAGGAAATCAGTAAAAGGTATAGTATATTCCTTTTCATCTATATTGGCAGGAATTGTATAGCGTATTCTATTTTGCCATTCTCTGTCTTCTTCCTGCATAATAACAATTTCGATTGGTTGATTGCTCGTGGCTAAAAAATTAACAAAATTATAGGTGGTAACATCTAAAGTTTGATCTCCAGGCAACAGATGTCTAAATAAATTAATATTTCCTTTTACTTCGCCAGAAACGCTAGCGTTTCTTTCTACTTCGTAAACATCATCTGTGTAATCTCTATGTTCAACTTCAATATTAAAATCATTAACTGTAGCTAAATTCTCTAAATAATCCAATCCCCAAGGTCCATCTGCAAGGTATAAGGCATCGTTTTGAGCAGAATCATTTGTCTGTAAAGAAAAACCTATATCAAATAAAACACCAGTTTCTACTGTTAATTGATCATGATAATTACCCGTCAAATAAAATGTACTTGTAATGTCATTTCTATCGGACACTTCTGTTTCTGCATAGCTTCCTGTAAAGTTAACAGAGGTTTGTTTTGTCTTATTAATTATTTGTAAATTGAGGGCACCATTGGAATAAAAACCAGATTTAACAAAAACATTTGGCACAACATCTTCTAGGGTATTACTGGTAAGTCCATTATTTTCAGTATGCTTATCAATAATATAATTAGTAATTGAAAATACTTGTGAAAATGAGCCTCCCCAGATTTGAAAGTTTTGATAATCCCCTTCTGGATATTGATCTATATTCCAAAAACTAAATAATTCATTTTCTGTAGTGTTCAATTTTATTGAAAAACTTAATGCATACTCAACTTCTCCATTAGGTCTTTTAATTTTTGAACTAATAATTTGATGACCTCTTGTAACAACTGTTCTAACATCTTCTAGACTTGAGTTATTCAATCTATCACAAATTACTTTTGAATGGTCATAAATAGAACCTTCTGTTTTGGTTGCTAAAACAGCAGATACCCTGTCATTACCCTGGTAATAATCTACAGAAAAAACTTCTATTGCATTTGTAATTCCTAAAAGGTCATTTGGACTTGAAACGTATGCAGTTTCTGTATTGTACATTCCTGTTTCTGGTAAATAATCTATCAAAGAATTTGTATTGGAATTTCTACCAAGTACATTTTTATTAAATACAGATTGTAATTCTCTTTGATTTAAATTATCACTTTCTTTTTTCCTTATAAAATTTCTTTTTGCAATTAAATTTGCTAAACTACCGTTACTCTCTAAGCCTCCATCATAAGCAGAGGTTACATTACTTGCATCATTAATATCTGCAAAATTATTAGGGTTTATAGCTGCATAAGGGTTTGCTGTTACATAAAAAATAGCATCATTAAAGTCATTATCACAAGACTCGTAATCTCTTCTTATATCTTCAAAACCAAGAATTACTCTTTCATTTTGAGGATCTGCTAATAAAACATTGTGATATCTGAGCGATTCTTGAGCTTGAGGGTTAAAATCTGGATTAGAGTACAATTTCCATAAACCATGCCCTACGGTTTGTTGGCTTGCACTCCAGGCATTTGCCAAAAGAACCCAACCAATACCAGTACCTGCCTCAAAATTACCAATTTTAACTTTATCTCCCATCTGCAATCCACCTCCACTTCCCAATGCAGAAACGTTGGGAAAAATGATGGTAATGTCTTCTTCATCAGGAGCTGTAGTAATAGGATTTTCAAGGTCATAAGTATAAAAGCCTAAAACATTCCTATACCCTGCGTCCTCACTTACAAAAGTTACCCAAACTTCTGCTGCTCCTTCTAGTCTAACATCTGTATCATAACCTGAGGTTATATATTGAGTATTATAATCTACAACAGGATAGCTCTCTGGTATAGAATTACTAATCATTTCTTGAGTTTCTACCGATATAGTATCACCGGGGACTTCTAAATAAAGTGGAGTTCCATTTGAAGTAAATTCTCCAAGATACTGATAATTTTGAGCATTTATGGAACTCATGGTTATCAAAATTAAGATGCATAATAGTTTTTTCATGATATAATTTTTATTATAACTAAACTACTCACAAACTTTATGTTTAGGTGAATTTTTCGGTCTTTATAAATTAAATATAGACGAAATATACATGAAGTGTAGATAAAGGTATTATAATAAATCTAAACGTTTCATCAACTCGGGTCTTTTTGAGCGACTTACAGGGATAACATCCCTTTTTATAAGAACACTATTGTCTTCTATATCAATAATTTTTTTAATATTAATAATATAGGAACGATGTACTTTTATAAATAAAGAAACGGGTAATTTTTCTTCAATCTTCTTAAGTGTAGAATGAACTACATAATCTTTATCTTCTGTTTTTATATGAATATAATCTCCTTTTGCTTCAATAAGATAAATACTAGGTAAATCAATTTTTATAAGACGTCTATCTATATTAACGTATAAATCATTATTAATTCCTAAATCAGATGTTGTACCATTTGGTGTGACTTCTGAACCTCTATGCTTTTGAGCCTTAGTTATTGCCTTTTCAAATCTTGGTAACTCTATAGGTTTTAACAAATAATCTACAATAAAATCATACTCAAAAGCTTCAATAGCAAACTTTGGGTCTGAAGTTGTTAGAATTATTTTCGGCGGGTTTTTTAATGTTTTTATAAGATCTAACCCATTAAAGTCTGGCATATGAATGTCTAAGAAGATAAGGTCTATTGAGTTTTCATTCAGAAATTTAATAGCCTGCATTGCATTCGAAAACTCAGAAATTACATTCAAAGATTTCACTTTATTACAAAGAGTTTTGATAATAACTCTTGCCATTTTTTCATCATCAATAATAATACAATCCATAAACCTAAATAGTTTCTATATATTTTGAAATTGCTATTAGAGTTTTCTCAAAATCTTGGAAACCAGAAATGCTTTTTTCTCGAAGATTATGCTCAAATTCATTCGCCTTTTCGTAACTTTTTACAAGCCCTAAAATACTAATTTTATGTTTAATTCTATGAACATTTTCTTCAATTTTTTTGTATTCCTTATTTTTTAAACTTTTGTAATACTCTTTTTTCTCTTTTGGAAACTCATTTTTTATAGTATCTATTAGTATTTTCCTTATAGATTCATTTCCTCTTGCTAACTTGTCTATATACTCTAAATTGGGTTTTTCCATCATTATTTTTTCAATGTAAAGTAAAAAGTTGATCCAACACTTATCTCAGATTCTAACCAAATTTTACCATGATAAGCTTCTACAATTTTTTTTGCTATAGACAATCCTATTCCAACAGAAGTATCATCATTTTCTAATTTAGAAAAAGCAATGAAAATTTTATCAAAATATTTTTCTTCAATTCCATTTCCATTATCAGTTATAAAAAACTTCCAAAAATCATTTTCTTCTGAAAACCCAATTTCCACCTTCTTATACTTTTTATCATTAAATTTAATTGCGTTATAAATTATACTTTCAAACAATTGTTCTAAACGATAGTGATCTCCTTTTATATTTGGTAGATTTTCTGGAATACTGATGGCTATATTTTCAGAAATAGGTATCTTTTCTAAAGATTTTTTAACAAGAACTTCTAAGTCTAAATTTTGATGTTTCCTCCCAATTTTACCAATTTTAGCATATTTTGAAATAGCATTTACCAACGTATCTATTTTATAAATATTCTTTCTAATTAGTTCTATCGTTTCTTTTCCATTTGCATCTAAAACAAATTTATAATCATCTCTTAACCAATATATTAAAGTTTCTATGCTTTGTAAAGGAGATTTTAAATCATGTGAAATCATGTGTGCATAATCATTTAATTCGCGATTTTGTATTTCTAAACTATTTAATAGTTTATCCTTTTGCTGATTAATTTTAAGGATTTCTTTTGTTTGATCATTAATAAAATCTACAAGTTTTAATGAGTCTGAACTTTCTAAAGGTTTATCTTGTTCTAAATCGTATACGTTAAGAGTATCAATTACGTTTTTAAGTTTTTGAATTACTATTCTTTGAGAATTTGTTTCTTCTATTAACTTTTTACTTGCTTCAAAAAGTTCATCAGCACTAATAGAAGTTGCTCTTTGAAGCATTCCAAATTGCTCATCTGAAGTATTGTAAGATCTATTTATAGCGTCTAAAAACACCTCTAAGTCTTTGTTATGTTTTAACTCTTCGGGTAAATATTTCCTAATTTGTCTTTTTAAGAGTGAGTTCATTATTCGCTTATTAAAGTAATTGTCATTGTTTGGTTATGCAATTGACAAGTATTTTCTCCAGTAAAAGGAGCAATTTCTCCGTAAGAATATAAACCTGTTATGGTTACAGATTCACCAACAACTTCCATTACTTCTTCTACCTCTTCCTCTACTCTTTGATCTAAAACCAATTTTCTTCCAATACAACTTACTAAAATTGCTAATTCTGCTTTTTTCTTTCTTAATTCTACAGCATTAATGGCTGCTTTTTCTGCTGCATTAACAATATCATCAACACTTGTCATCATTAACTGTACTTTGGAATTCTCAAAAATATCGCCAGCTAAAATCATAGAATTTTCTTCTTCGTTAATATTAAGAATAGTTCTAACAATAGATTGATTGTCCTTATTTGATTTTACATTTAATGGGTATAATAATGCTGCACTTGGTAATTCTTTTGACTTTTCTCCTAAATATTTTTTGTATAAATCTAATGCTGGTAGATGATCTAATTCATATAAAATATTTCCATCAGATTTTGTTACAATTCTCTCTGGACCAAAAGGAGTCCAACCCACATTAATGGAAAATGAAACTTCTAATGATTCTCCATATAAGCCAATTGCAACTATTTCTCCAGATTTTGGTTTTTCATTATAAGAAGAAATTGTTTTTTTAAACCTATCGCCATCTCCACATAAAGCTCCTGTAATTGATAAATTATTATCGGTAGCATCATTCATCCCTTTTGTTAATTGACTACCGTTTATAAAACTACCTTCAGAAAGGATAAATACATGTTTTAAACCTTTTTTTGGTAATTTATTGATTAATTTATTCCCTAAAGAAAAGCTATCTACTGTATCATCTGAGTTTTTTTCTGAACTATTAATGGTTTTTATTATAAAACTACTTTTCTCAAACTCTATGGCTGTAATAGTAATACTATTTTCATCTATTGATTCTGAAGTAATATCACCAGAAGTAGAAGCAAAAACAATATGACCGTCTTTAAAAATTGTTCTCACTTGGTCAAAAACAGTTTCTTCTTCTAGTAGAAATCTATTTCCAAAAACTAAAACCAGAGGTTCTTTTAATGAAATATTTTCTGATAGGTATTGCCAATCAGAATTATTATTTTTTTTAAGTTGTACAGTTTTCATTTATTATTTTTTAATAGTAAAATAAAATGTAGTTCCTTTTTTTGGTTCACTTTCTAACCAAATATTACCTTCATATAGTTCAATTATTTTTCGAACGATAGATAAGCCCACTCCTGTGGAGTCTTCTCTTTTATGCAGGGAATGAAAAATTTGAAAAATTTTATTGTGATATTTTTTTTCAATTCCAATTCCATTATCTTTTATAGAAAATTGATGAAACGTATTATTGTCTTTATAATCTATTTCTATTATTCCTACCTCTTTATCACAGAACTTTATTGCATTTGATATAAGGTTTTGAAATAATTGCTGAAATTTTATTTTATCACCCCTAACTACGGGTAGCTTATTTACGGTATTTAGATAAATATTATCTGGAATAAATAAAGCTATTTTTAATTTGGCTATGGTTTCATTCAAATCAACTTGTTCTACTTTACTGTTTACTCCTGCGCTGGAATATTCTAACACACTCGAAATCAATTTTTCCATGGTTTCTAAAGTACTCTCAATCAATGTTATATTCTCCATAGTTATAGCATCAAATTTGTCACTATTATCTGATTTAATCCAAGATAAAAGCGCATCGATACTTCTTAATGGTGATTTTAAATCATGAGAAACTACATGAGCATATTCTTGTAATTCATCATTACTTTTCTCTAATTCTTTTAAAATTTTCTCTTTCTGTAGTTGTAATTTTTTCAATTCTGTGATGTCTAAATGTATCCCTATAGATCCAATAACTTCTCCCTGAATATTATAATTAGGTGCGCCACTAATTAACCAATGTTTTAATTCTCCTTTTTTGTTTTTAACTTTTAATTCGAAAGAATTAGACCTGCCTATTAAACGTTTTTTTATCTCAACATTTATAATTTTTTGTTCCCTTTCTGAGAGAAATATTTCATGCCCTTTTTTACCAATTAATTCTTGTTTGCTATAACCAGACATGTCTGCAAAACTTTGATTTATCATCAAAATTTTGTCATTGTTATCAACTTCTATCAAACCAAGATTCATATTTGCAATAATGCTACTATACTTTTGTTTCTGGCTTTCAAGTATTTTACTATACTGTCTTTGTAAGGTAACATCTCTGTATGTCCATAGATGACCTTTGTATTCTGTTCCTTTTAATATGGGTAAATAATCACGTTCTAAAATAGTCCCGTTTAACATGACCAATTCATCTCCTAAAACCTGCTCTTTACGTTCTAAAATATTTGTTATTCTAGCTACAAATTCCTCTGGGTTTTTAAATAATCCTTTACTAGTACTTGCAGCATTGGAGCAATCCTGACCTTTTAATTTTTCTGGAGATATGGGAATCTTAAAAAGTTCACAAAATTTAGGATTTGTTAAAACAATTTTCCTGTGTTCATCTTCTAATAAAACCCCACTATCTAAATTTGTTATGAGCGATGCTAATCTATTTTCAGACTCTAACAATAAATCCTCAGACTCTTTATCTGATGTAATATCTCTCACAATACCTTGGGCTGCTATTGGGTTTTTATGGGCATCATAAATTATTGTTGCATTTATTTGAACCCATTTTACGTCTTTAGATTTTGTGTAAACCCTTGCAGTATAATTTGAAAAAGACCCTTTAATTTGAAGCTTTGTAAATGAACTGTAAGCATATTCCGAGTCATCTGGATAAATTAAATTGGTAATATTTAATGCTTCTTTTTCAATGTCATACCCAAATAAATTAGTAGCTACATTGTTCATTTTAAGAACATTACCATATAAGTCTATAACCAAATAGGCATCGTTTATATTGTCAAAAACACCTTGTAATTCTGAAGATTTTTCTTCTAAAAGATTTTCTAATTGTTCGTTTGCATTTTTTAATTTTTCAGATAAAACATATAACTCTCTAGACTTGTCTTCGAGAATTTTTTCAGCAGATTTTCTCGCGGCTTTTTCACGTTTTAAAGCACGTTCATATATTTCTAGCTTGTGTTTATCCATCAATTTTTTTAATAATAAACTTTACTTCTGTACCGTCTTCTTTTATTTTTTCTAAAACTATAGAAGCTCTAGAATTAAAATGCTCAAAAGTTTTATTCATCAAACCTAAACCAAAGTGATGCATTGCTCTACTCGATTTATAAATTAGAATCAATGAATCTTCATTTTTTTCTTTAACTTCAAAAGTTGGTAATTCAGCATCTGGATAAATTTTTCTTACCTCTACATGAATATGATTCTCTATTGAGGAAATCATTTCTATTGGATCTTTAAAAGTTGCTAAAAGACCAGGATAACTATCTTCTATAACACTAAAAAAATGTTCTGCATATACCAATAACAAATTATCTATAGAAATATTCGTTTTTGTACTTAATCGCTGTAATAACTGTAACATTTCAGAAAAACTATAAGTACCAATAGAAGTATAAATTCCTTTGGACTCTAAATTGGATTTTGAAATAATTTCATCTACTGTGTCTAATCCAAATTTATCTTCCACCAAATTTAAAAATTCCGAAAAAATAATTCCCTTCATTATTAATTTTTAATTAACTCATTAATACTCCAATATGAAAGTACTTTTTTAATTTTCATAATATAATCTTCATATTTCAATGGTTTTAAAATATAACCAGAGACTCCAATTCTATAACATTCTTCTAAATCTTTTTTGTTGTTAGAAGTTGTTAAAATAACGGTTGGGATATGCCTAAACTCATCTTTGCTTTTTAAAATTGATAAAAATTCGATACCACTAATTTTGGGCATGTTTAGATCTAACAAAATTAAATCAGGTAGTTTGGTAGTATCTTCTAGAATTTCAAGAGCAACTTCAGCATTTTTTGCCTCTGTTATTTGATGCTCTAATTTTAAAAATGAAACAGTCCTTTTCATTTTCATTAACTCTATTAGATTGTCTTCAATTAATAATATGTTTAAGTATTTTGTCATAGTATATTATCCAGATTTTACACAGCACGAAACTAGTAAAATTAAGTCTATCTTAAATTTACAGATGTTAGAACAAAATTAGGTATAGATGAAATACCTATAAATATAGACGAATGGATTATTAAACATTTTCTTATAATTATACCCCAACAAATAAGTAAATCAAATATAAGAAAAATTTATATTTTTTGTTTAAAGGAAATAAAACTGAATTTGAAACAAAAAAAAAGCTCGTTATTTCTAACGAGCTTTAAGTGAAATATATAAAGTAATTACTTATCATCAGCAACTACATCAAAAGTGATATCAGCTACTACCTCTCGATGTAATCTAACAGTTGCTTTATATTTACCTAATCTTTTAACAGAACCACCGACAACTTTGATAAATTTCTTATCTAATTCAGTGCCTGCTTTGGCTAAAGATTCTGCTAAATCTATGTTATTTACAGAACCAAATAACTTATCTCCTGCACCAACTTTAGATGCAATCTTAATTTCATATCCTTTAATTGTTTCTGCAATTGTTTTTGCATCTTCAATTAATTTAGCTTCTTTAAAAGCTCTTTGTTTTAAATTCTCTGCTAAAACTTTCCTTGCAGATGAAGTAGCCAAAGATGCTTTTCCTGTAGGAATTAAGAAGTTTCTACCGTATCCATTTTTCACAGATACAATGTCATCTTTAAATCCTAAATTTTCTACGTCTTGTCTTAATATAAGTTCCATGTTCTACTTCTTTTTTATTTTAACAAATCTCCAACGTAAGGCATTAACGCTAAATGGCGTGATCTTTTGATTGCTTGCGCAACTTTACGTTGATATTTTAAGGAGGTTCCTGTTAAACGTCTTGGTAAAATTTTACCTTGTTCGTTTACTAAATACATTAAAAAGTCTGCATCTTTATAATCGATATATTTAATATCTTTTTTCTTAAATCTACAATATTTTACTTCTTTTTTTGTGTCTATATCAAGCGGTGTTAAGTACCGAACTTCTCCTTGCTTGTTTCCTTTTGCTTGTTGTTCTATTGTTGATGCCATATCTTATTTTTTTATAGATTTAACACGTTCAGTTCTAACTTTAGCCCAGGCTGCGGCATGTTTATCTAATTTAACTGTAAGATAACGCATAACACTATCATCTCTTCTAAACTCTAACTCGAATGAAGAAATTTCTTCTCCAGCAACTTTGAACTCTAATAAGTGATAAAAACCACTTTTCTTTTTTTGAATTGGGTAGGCTAATTTCTTTAAGCCCCAATCTTCTTTTGAAATTATTTCTGCTCCTCTAGAAACTAAATAATCTTCGAACTTTTGTACTGTCTCCTTTATCTGAGTATCAGATAAAACGGGATTCAAAATGAAAACAGTTTCGTAATGATTCATAAATTAAATATTTTTTGTATTTTTAAGGGTGCAAATATATACTTTTTATATTTAAAAGCATATTTTAAGCACAAAAAAGAGTACAAAAAATACTAAAATCAAGAAAATTTTAAAATACTTGTCACATGCAAATAAACGATCTACCCAATTTAATTCATTATGCAATTCCTTTTTTCGTTCTTACTTTAATTCTGGAAGTTATCTTAACTGTAAAAATAAAATTAGATGAATACGAATTTAAAGATGCTGGCACCTCAATTTTAATGGGTTTGGGGTACGTTGCCATTGGTTTATTTACCAAGACTATGATATTTACAATTTTTACGTTCATTTATAAATTTAAGCTTCTTTCAATTTCTTTTAACTGGTGGAACTGGGTTATTCTTCTATTTGCAGATGATTTTTGTTATTATTGGTATCATAGAATTAGTCATAAAAGCAGATTTTTTTGGGCAAGCCACGTTGTTCATCATTCATCAAAAAAATATAATTTAAGTACTGCTTTGAGAAAGACTTGGTCTGGAAGCTTTTATACTTTTATTTTTTGGATTCCACTAATTATAATTGGTTTTCATCCTATTATGGTAATGGTACAAATGTCTATTAATTTAATTTATCAGTACTGGATTCACACAGAAATGATTGATAAAATGCCCAAATGGTTTGAAGCAATTTTTAACACACCTAGTCATCACAGAGTCCATCATGCCACAAATCCACAATATTTAGATAGAAATCATGCTGGCATATTTATTATATGGGACAAAGTATTTAAAACTTTTGAACCCGAAGTTGAAAAACCTGTTTATGGTTTGGTTAAAAATATTGAAACTTACAATCCTATCAAAGTAGCATTTCTTGAATGGTATGAAATGTTTAAAGATTTTTTTACTTCTAAAACTTCTCTAAAAAACAGATTTTTATATTTGATAAAACCTCCTGGTTGGAAACACGATGGAACCAGTATCTTATCTTCTGATTTAAGAAAAGAATGGGAAGAAAATAAAAAAACCGACGCTTAAAACGTTGACTCATTCTATGAATTCAATAAAATCTTAAGCCCTTTAATAAATCTTTAGTCTCAAACACCTGATATTCAGCTTATTTTATTGTTTGATCCAAAGAATGGTATTTTCAAAGAGAACTCAGAGACTCTTTTTTAGTAAAAAATCACTCTAAATCTAGACGAATTCCCATTGAAATATTTCTTATTTCTGTATTTTTAAATAACGAATTCATATCATATTTTATATAGAGACCTATACTTCTATAACCGAGATATGTACTGATTCCGTAATTGAATTTATTCATATTAAAGTTATCAAATTGTACCTCTTCTATTGCTACTCCATTTGTGTCTTTATATTCTAAATATTGTCTTGTTCCTAATTTGAAACCAAAAAAACCACCCATTCCTAAACGAAAAGATTTGTTTCTTCTATCGCTAACTTGTCCATCTTCATATACTCTATTTCTAGACAAGTCCCATTCTATATGCAAAGGAAAATTCATTTGAACATGGCGCAATCTACTTTCGTGTAAATTTTCTGGAAACACCTGAATTTCTGTTTGATTTTCATTTTTAACATGAAACTGATTATCTTTTAATCGAAGGTTATTCCAAAGAAAAGAAACTCCATATTTAATATATAATTGAGAGGGGTTTCTAGACAAACGAGTTTTCCAAGTCCACCCAACTTCATAAAAGTGAGATTCCCAAAATTTATAATTAGAATTATCAAAAGACGAAACAGTATTATTAACTAAAACATTATTAACTCCCATTGCAAATACAAACTGTGTTGTGGTAGTTCTATTTTTATTATTTTTTCTTTTTTTATTTCTTCTTTTTCTACGTTTTTCACTTTTTTCCTGATCTACGGTAAACTTAAAAGTTGTGTCACCTATAGAAAATGTGTTTTCATCATTACCATCTTCTTTAATATCGTCTGAACTTATAATCTTACCATTGGTTTTATCCTGAACAAGCAGCTGTAACAACCGTTCTTGTTCTCCCACTAACTTTTCTATTTTTCTTGCATGATATGCTGCAACTTCTTTTTTTAATATCGCTGCTGTAGATTTTGTAATTTCTCCTTTTTCTAAGCGTTTATTAATATTGATCACTTTTACCTTAAGAGAATCTTTTTCTTGTTTAGTAATCATTTCTATTTTTTTAGAAATGACAATCACTTGCTTCTCAAATGTATTTTTTTGAGAAAAAACCATAGTGGTAAAAAACCAGACCAAGATTATTAGTGTTCTTTTCATGTTTTATAGGTTACAATTTTTGTTTAAACAGTTTTAAGAAATTTATTTAGAATGAATAAAAAAATAAAATTTTCGAGGTTTTGTATTCAAATTTGATTTAAAGAAATAAGATAGATATATTTAATTGTTCCTACTCGCAATAGCAAATGCGATATCTGATACCCTTTTCTTTAACGATCTCATAAAGTTATTCTGAAAATCATCTTCATCAATATCTTTTTCTACTTCTGCTAAAATTCTATTCGCATCTATCTTTAATTTCGATTTATTTAATTGATTTTGAATTGATTGAAGCACCTCACTTCTATTTATATTATACTTTGCATAATAAGCTTTTACTTCTTCTTTGGAATGCGTTACTGCGTAGAGTAAATCATCACTATTTATTTTTATTCTGCTATTTGGATCTTGCTTTAAAGATTCTTTGTATATAGTGTCTTCCTTGGTTAGAATGATGCTTTTTGTTTGTTCTTCAACTTGAGTAACAATTTGTTGGTTTGTTTTAAATGATGCTCTCATAGTTGGATTATTGGTCGTTTTTGTAAGAGATTTCTTTGGTACTAAAATCTTTTTTTTATAACTATTTTGCTGCTCCTCTACCTTATCTGTTTTTACAATTGCTTCTTTGACAGAAGTTTCACTATTCAACTTATCTACTTTTGCATCGATTAAATCCTTATCTTTTTCTTCAATTACAATCTCATATTTCGGTATTATTTCATCTGAAGTCTCAGAGAATACTTGAATTCCGAATGATATCAATAACAAAATACTTGCTGCTGCTCCTATATAATAAAACCAGACTATTTTCTTTTGTTGCGGCTTTTCGTCTAATTTAACAGACAAGCGTTCCCAGGCGGAGGCTGACGGTTTAAAAGTTCTGTTGGCTAACTTTTCTTTGATGCTATTATCTAATTTATTTGTTTTCACATACTATTTTGTTCATTCTAATATAATTTGCTTGCAATAACTTTCGTGCTTTAAATAATTGCGATTTTGATGTACTTACAGAAAAACCCAATTCTTCAGCAATTTCTGAATGTTTATATCCTTCAATGGCAAATAAATTAAATACAATTTTATAACCATCTGGTAATTTGTCTATCAGTTTTTGAATATCTTCTACTGATGTATTTTCTAAACTCTCTGTTGTTTCTTTGTTAAAAATATAATCTTCATCTGATAGATCGACTAAATTTTTCCTTCGTAAATAAGAGATACAAGTGTTCACCATAATTCTTCGAACCCAGCCTTCAAAACTTCCTTCGTGTTTAAATTTATGTAAGTTTTTAAAAACCTTTAAAAACCCTGATAATAATAAGTCCTCTGCATGATGTAAATCCTTTACATATTGTCTGCAAACACCCAACATTTTGGGCGAAAATTGCTCGAACAGTTGTTCTTGTGCTTCTCGGTTATTATTGATTGCTTTTTTAATCAGCAATTTTTGTTGATGATGTAATGAAATAATTTTCAAGCCTTTTCATTGGTTTTTTTACTGCCTTACAAATATATAGACTAAAAAGCTTTTAAAAAGGTTGCTTATTATTCTAAATTTTATGAAAAAAAAATAGACAGAATTACTATTTAATTCATAGACGAGCAAAAATAAATTTTGTAACAAACCGAATATTATTGCTTCTACTTGAGTTGCATATGCAACAAGTTCTTAGGTATCATGTTTGATTTATATGAAAGGATATTTTATGAAAAATTTAATAAGAATTTTTTTTTGAATTATTTTTAAAAAAATAGATTTGTATGGAATTGCAAACAACAAACGAATGAAAAAATTAATTTTCATTTTTGGACTATTTTTCACTTTTACTCTTACAGCCCAAAATACAGATAAAACTGAAAACAAACTAAAAGAAATTTCAGGAATTATCACTCTGGAAAATTCCCCGCTCTCTGGTGTAAATATTCTGGTTAAAAATTCTAATAGAGGCACGAATACCAGTAAAAAAGGTTTTTATAAAATTAAAGCAAGAACTGGAGAAATAATCCAGTTTTCTCATTTAAACATGAAGCCAATCGAAATCTTAGTAGAAGACGTTACTACGATTTTAAATTTAGAAATGACTCCTACTGAAAACCTCCTAGATGAAATTATTATTACCAGTAAAACGGGTAATAAAAAAGGAATAGGGATAAAAACTCCCAGAAAATTTTCATCAGCGAGAATGAATATAGACACTAGAAAAGCTGGTTTTGCTGCTGCAATTATCAAAGGAGAAGACCTAAATAAATCTGCTTCTAGCATTGCTCAGGCATTACGAGGTAAAATTTCCAATTATAAATTAATAACCGATATAAATGGTCTTGAATATGTTCGATTAAGAGAAACCAGTTTTATTGGAACTGTAGCCTATGCGCTTTGGGATGTTGATGGTACTCTTTTTACAGAGGTTCCTTTTGTAGATTTAAATGATGTTAAAGATATTGCTGTGATTAAAGGCATAGCAGGAACAGTAAAGTACGGTACTGAGGCTGTTGGAGGAGTAATTATTGTAACAACAAAATCAAATTCTTATGCTTCAGCTGCCAATAAAAACATCAACTCTAAAGATAATAAATACACAAATAAAAATTATTACAATAATGATGCTGTGAACATAAATGATTTAAAAATTGGAAAACCAAAATATTACGAGTTATTTGAAGCTGCCAAAACACCAAGTGCAGTTTATGAAAAATATAAAAGTATATACCCAGAATATAAGACGAGTAGCAATTTTCATTTCAATACCGCTAATTACTTCCTAAACAAACTTAAGAGTAAAGAATACGGACTAAAAATACTTTTAGACCTAGAAACCTATGCAGACAACAATCCTGAAATATTAAAAGCTATAGCCTATAAGTATCAAGAATTAAGATTGCATCAAAAAGCCATTGCTATTTATAAAAAATTAATGGTAATTAGACCTGAACATGCACAGTCTTTTAGAGATCTAGCGAACGCATATACTGATGCAAAAGAATACAGAAATGCTTGGAAAATATATCTTTACTACCTAAAAAAAGGATTCGAAATTGAGGAAAATGGAATTGGAGAGATTTTTAATACTGAAATGAAAGCGATATACGTTCAAAGAAAACAGAAAGATAACATAAGAGAAAAATTTGCTTTTAAAAACAATGATTCTTTGATTAGAAATGATGTTAGAATGGTATTTGAATGGAATACATCTGAAGCAGAGTTTATATTTGAGTTTGTAAATCCAAACAATCAGTCTTTTAAAGTAAACCATACATTATCTGAAAATAGCCAACAAATATTAGATGAAAAATTGGTGGGCTACAACTCGAAAGAGTTTTTAATTGAAAAAGTTGGAAATGGAGATTGGCTAATAAATCTTACATATTTAGGAAATAAAAAATACTCACCAACATTTTTAAAAGCAACTACTTATTATAATTGGGGAAAACCAAATCAAAGAGAAGAAATTAAAGTACATGAGTTAATTTTAAAAAATATAAAAGCAAAACTTCTAAGTATTAACGCTAATAAGCTTTAAAATTAATAAGTTATATAAGACATATAGGTTCAATAAAGTAGGAATGCAAATTATATGCAAAAAGGTTGTGAAAAATATTTTTAGAATGGAATTTCGAAAAAAATAGTGTAAAATTACAAACAAACTAACTGTAGAGTAAATCACTAAATACTACCAACTCGTTTAATAAGCATCCACATCAATGATAAATCGGATGGGTCTAAAATCTTTAACCGCTTCAAAGGTATTTCTAATTTTAATAAGTTGATTTTTTGTATTTGCTAGACTCTGTTTTGGTGGAATTTTAATTACAATATTCTTAATATACTGATTCCTAATTCTTGAAACTGCTGGTGCAGTTGGACCTAAAACATGCTCTCCAAAAGAATTGTATAAGGCCTTGAATACCCAATTAACACCAGAATCAACTTTGTTATAGTCTCTATGTTTTAATGTTAATTTTATCAATCGATAATACGGTGGATATTTATATTGCCAGCGATCTTGTAACTGTTCTTTATACATTTCTGTATAGTTTGTTGTAGAAACTTGTTGCAAAATTTTATGATACGGATTATAGGTTTGAATAACAACATTTCCTTGTTTCCTACTTCTTCCTGATCTCCCAGAAACTTGAACCATCATTTGATATGCGCGTTCATGAGCTCTAAAATCAGGAAAATTTAACATGATATCTGCATTTAAAATTCCAACCAAAGAAACATTTTCAAAATCTAAGCCTTTAGACAACATTTGCGTACCTACTAAAATATCAATTTCTCTAGTCTCAAAAGCCCCAATTATTTTCTGATATCCATATTTTCCACGTGTGGTGTCTAAATCCATTCTACCGATCTTATAATCGGGAAATAATTCTTTTAACTCTAACTCAATTTGCTCGGTTCCAAAACCCTTGGTATCCAAAGTATTGCTTCCACAAGCAGAACAATTATTTGGCATTGCACGCAGATAATTGCAATAATGACAGCGCAATTCATGTTTCAATTTATGAAACGTTAAGGTAACATCGCAATTGGGACATTCTGGGGAAACTCCACAGGTTTTGCATTGAACAACAGGCGAATAACCACGTCTATTTTGAAATAAAATTACCTGCTCTTTTAAGTCTAGAGCTTCTTGAATCAATTGTAACATGCTATCAGAAAAATGACCTTTCATTTCCTTTTTCTTGTACTTTTCTTTAAGATCTATTAATTCAATTTTTGGCAATTGAATATTTCCAAAACGTCTATTTAATTGAACAAAACCATATTTTTTTTGTTCCGCATTAAAATAACTTTCCAGTGATGGAGTCGCAGAACCTAACACTATTTTAGCATTGTGAATAGTTGCCAAAACAATTGCAGAATCACGCGCATTATATCTTGGTGAGGGTTCAAATTGCTTATATGATGTTTCATGTTCTTCATCAACTACAATTAACCCTAAGTTAGAAAAAGGTAAAAAAAGTGAAGATCTCGCGCCTAAAATAATGCTGGCTTTTGTTTTATTATTCAGAACATTATTCCAAACCTCTACCCTTTCATTCATTGAGTATTTTGAATGAAAAACAGAAATCTGTTCACCAAAATAAAACTGTAAACGGGTAATAATTTGAGTCGTTAACGCAATTTCTGGTAATAAGAATAAAACTTGTTTTCCTTGGTCTAAAACTTCTTGGATTAATTTTGTATATACTTCTGTTTTTCCAGAACTTGTAACTCCATGTAAAAGTGTAACATCTTTTGTTTTAAAGGTTTCTTTAATTTCATGAAATGCTCTTTCTTGAAATTCATTCAAAACTTTTAATTCATTTGAATCTCCTTTATATTGAACCCTATCGGTTTGAATATGATAAAATTCAAAAATGTTTTTATGAACTAAAGATTTTAAAATAGCTGAAGATACATTTGCTTGTTTCTCTAAATTCTTTGCTTTTATAGGTTTTTTTGTAGTTGATAATTGGAAAAATCCTAAAACTGCTTCTCGTTGTTTTTTTGCTCTTGATAATTCGTTCAATAATTTCTCTAAAGAATCATCTGTCTGATAGGCTGAATTTAATCGAACATATTTTACCAATTTTGGTTTGTATTGTTCATAAATTTCTTCTTTAATAGTAATGGCTAATTTCTTAAGCAATTGATGTATAATTGGCATTACTTTTTTCTTTCCCAAAATATCTACCACTTGATGAAGGGTTAATTGCGATTGATATTGCAAGGCTTCAAAAATTAAAAACTCTTCGTCATTTAGAATAGATTCGTCTAAAAAAGCATCGTTTTTATGAATAATTGTTTCACTTTCTAATAAAAAAGCAGAAGGCAAAGAGGCCCTATATACCTCTCCCAAAGAACACATATAATAACTAGATATCCATTGCCAATGTTTTAATTGTTGGGCATTTACCAAAGGGGTTTCATCTAAAATCTGATGAATTTCTTTCGCCTCATACAAGCTTGGTTGTATTTGATGAATATTTAAAACCAATGCAGAATACATCTTTGTTTTACCAAAAGAAACAGCAACACGCATTCCTTTTTGTAAGAAATTAGCCTCTTCTTTGGTAACAGAATACGTAAATGTTTTCTGAATAGGAATGGGTAATATGACGTCTATAAAGTGAATAAAATAAATTTTTGATTACAGTCAAAACTACATAAAAATCACTACATTGTACTAAGAAATTTATAAACAATTATGACCTCTGAATCTTGGAAAAATAAAGGTAAATTTATAAATATTTTTGAAAAAAATATTTTTGTAATTGATCAAGGTGATTCTGAAGAAACCTTAGTACTTCTTCATGGATATCCAACTTCTTCCTATGATTATCACAAAGTTTTACAGCAACTCACAAAACAATATAGAGTCCTTATTCATGATCACTTAGGTTTTGGTTTTTCTGATAAGCCTTTAACATATTCCTATTCGTTAATAGAACAGGCAGATGTTTCTTTACAACTATGGAGGCACCTAGGATTAAAAAAAGTCACAATATTAGCACATGATTACGGAACAAGTGTTTGCACAGAAATACTGGCAAGATACAATACCAAACAAATTAATTTACAAATAGATCAACTAATTCTCTGTAATGGTTCTGTACACATAGAGTTGTCTCAATTACGTACCATTCAGAAATTATTAAAAAGTAAACTAACAGGGAAATGGGTTGCAAAATTAACGAGTTACCAAATTTTTAAGAAGAATCTGCGCAATGTTTATTTTGATAAAACACAAGCCACAGAGCATGAATTAAAAGAAATGTGGTTTCAATTAGAATACAATAACGGCAGAAATGTAATTCACTTGTTATCTAATTACATCAACGAGCGTTATTTCTTTTGGCATCGTTGGATTGGTGCTTTAAAAGAAACAGCAGTACCGATAAAAATTATTTGGGCAAAAAACGACCCTGTTGCTGTTGTTGGAATAGCAGAATTACTGGCTTCAGAAATACCCAATAATAATTTATTTTGGATTGATAACTGTGGGCATTTCCCAATGTTGGAAACTCCTAAAAAATGGGTTGAATTGGTTTTGAGATAAGATTTGTATGGCATACCTATGCCATTAAAAACTTTCATTATTCTTAAAACTTGCAAACAAGTCTAGCCCTGATTGCAACGGCATCCTTTTTTGAGGAACGAAAAAAAGATATAGTGAAAAGCAGGAAATAGCTTCAAAAGAATAGATTTCGCAATTGCTTAAAAAGGCTCATTTAGAAATGACAGGTTAAAATTAATCTTCAGAATTTGTATTGGACTCAATCTCTGTTTCTTGTCTAGGTTTTTTAAATTTACGAGTTCCCTCATACAATTCATATTTTACAAACTTACAGTTTAAATCTCCATTTTTTAATGCAATTCTTTTAGAAGTTCTTAATCCCACAGACTTCAAAGCATCTGTATCTGAAGTAATTAACCAAGCCATAGAACCTGGGTAATTGTGTTTTAGCGTATCGCCAATTTTCTTATAAAATTCTTCTATATCGATATTTAAACGCTCTCCATAGGGTGGATTAAACAAAATAGTAGTATTGCCAAAAACTTCTTTTTTTGAGTTGAAAAAATTTACATGATGCACACCAATAAACTCATCTAAATTGGCATTTTCAATATTAGCCTGTGCTTTTTTTACTGCAGATGGTGCTTTGTCGAATCCCATTATTTTAAAATGTGAAGAACGGATTTTTTTTAACAAAGCATCTTGTATGGTAAAATATAAATCTTCATCATAATCTTTCCAATTTTCGAACGCAAATAATTTTCGATTAATATTTGCAGGTATATTATTGGCAATCATAGCTGCTTCAATTAAAATTGTACCAGAGCCACACATTGGGTCTATAAAATTTTCATCTCCAGTATACCCAGATAATAAAATCATACCTGCTGCCAAAACTTCATTAATTGGTGCAATATTAGTAGCTGTCCTATAGCCCCTTTTATGAAGAGAGTCTCCAGAAGAATCTAGAGAGATTGTTAACCAATCTTTCTGAATATGAATGTGAATTTTTAAATCTGGATAATCTAAATCTACATTGGGTCTTTTGCTATATTTATGTCTAAAATAATCTGCTATAGAATCTTTAGATTTTAGGGCTATATAATGTGAGTTTGTAGTAAAATTCTTTGAGTTTACAACAGCAGCAATAGCAAAGGTACCCTCTGAATCTAAATAAGTTTCCCATTTAATTTTCTGAATGGCTTCATACAAATCTTCTTCATCATAAATCTTACATATTTTAATAGGTTTTAGGATTCTTACTGCTGTTCTTAGCGCAATATTAGCCTTGTACATAAAACCTTTGTCACCTCTAAAAGAAACACTTCTTACACCTTCTTTTACATCTTGGGCTCCTAACTTTATAAGTTCATTGGATAATACACTCTCTAAACCAAAAAGTGTGGTTGCTGTCATTTTAAAATCTCTAGCCATAATTACTGTAATAAGTTGCAAAAATACATTTTAATAATAGGTTTTATAGTAATTAAGAAATTCATTTTTAGAAACCTAAGATTTAATTACTTTTACAACTTTTAATAGATATGCAAAAAAAAGATTGGTTTACAGATTGGTTCAATACTCCATATTATCATATTCTATATAAGGATAGAAATGATGACGATGCAAAAGTATTTATGAAAAATATTACCCAGTTTTTAGAGTTGCCTAAAGCTAGTCATATATTAGATTTGCCTTGCGGAAAAGGACGTCATTCTGTTTACTTAAATTCTCTGGGGTACAAGGTTACAGGTGCAGATTTAGCAGAAAATAGTATCATTTATGCAAAACAGTTTGAGAATAATAGTTTAAAATTTAAAACGCATGATATGAGAAATCCGCTAAATAATAAATACGATGCTATCTTTAATCTGTTTACTAGTTTTGGTTATTTTATAGATGATAATGAAGATATTAAAATTCTTGAAAACATTAAAAAAGGATTAAAGAAAAATGGTTTTTTTGTTTTCGATTTTTTAAATGCAATGAAAGTAAAATCTGAATTGGTAGAAAAAGAAAATAAAACTATTGATCAGATAACTTTTAATTTAACTAGAGAAATTACACATAACTTTATTATCAAAAAAATATCTTTTGTGGCCGATGGTCAAAATCATTCATTTACAGAGCAAGTAAAATATTTAGATATTGATAAGGTAAAAATGTATTTAGAGAAAGTTGGTTTCACAATTTGTAATATCTTTGGAAATTATACTTTAAATTCTTTTGATAAAAATAAATCCGATAGACTAATTGTAATTGCAAGATGAGTTATATACTACTTATATTATCTGTATTACTTGGATATATAATTGTTTTAATATCTAAACCAAATAATAAAATAGTTCGTTTGCTATTAGCTTTTAGTGGAGCTTACCTTTTATCTGTAACTATTTTACACCTATTGCCAGAAGTATATACAAACGATTCAGATCCAACGGTTTCTGGTATTTTCATTCTCTTGGGCATTACCCTACAATCTGTTTTAGAATCTTTTTCTAAAGGTGCAGAACACGGACACATTCACAGTGATACAAACACTAGGAAGTTTCCAATTTTATTGTTTTTAAGTCTAAGCTTGCATGCTTTTTCTGAGGGATTACCAATTCATAACGCGAATGAAAATTTATTATGGGCAATTATGATTCATAAAATTCCAGTAGCAATTGTTTTAACGTCATTTTTTATCGGTTCTAAATATCCTAAAAATAAAACACTATTATTTATTGTACTTTTTGCATTAATGAGTCCTTTAGGTGTACTATTTGCAGATAGAATCTCTTTTTTTAATCATAATTCAACAGAAATTACGGCATTAATAATTGGTATTTTTTTACATATATCCACTGTTATTTTATTTGAAAGTACTGAAAATCATAAATTTAACTTTCAGAAATTTACCGCTATTATTTTAGGCTTGCTTTTAACAATATTTACATTGTAGTTTTTACTTATATTAGAAGCAAAAAAAATACCTACATATAGGCATGAATTTTCTACTAATTTTTTAGATATTTACCATAATTTTAACTAAACAAAAACTAAAAAAATGAAAAATTACTTACCAATTGATTTAAACAATTCTAGTTTTCAATTTATCCACCTAGATATGGTTAGATCCTATGGGATTGCCTGTAAATTTGTAAAAACTTCTGATTGCGAATTTAATATTACAGATATGAAACTAGTTTCTACATCTCCATTTGGCAGAAAAGAGTATAAAATTATTAAAGGAGAGGGTGGTTATCCTTCAAGAAGAGTAGAAAATCAAAATTACGGTTATGAACTTTCAGTTCAAATTATGAATAGTGATTACTCAGAAGGAGATCCCCAATCTCGAATTGATGATAATAGCTTTTTAAAAGCTAGATATTCACCTACTGGTGAAATTGAAAAAGAATGTATTATTGATTTGCACATTGAAGGAGAAAATGATGATTTAAAAATAACATCAAATGGTGAAAGGATTACTAATAATATTAAAGTCGATTTTGGAAATAGATTTTGTAAGTTTTATGTAATCTAATTTTGAATAAAAAAATAATAATTCTATTTATTTTATTTTCTATAAAGGTATTTGGTCAAAATAGCTTCAAAGAAAACTTACTTTTTTTAAAAAAATATAAATTAGAAAAAATTAAGCTAAATAGCAACTCAACTAATTTTGACGATCATTATCTGAATCAACAAAGGAAGTTAATTTTAAATTCTTTTGTTGATTCTTCTTTTTTAAACCTTTCAACAAAAACAAAAAAAGAGACTGTTTTTAAAAATATTCTAAAAGGAGATTTTAATTTATATTCATATTTCCCAAATGACTCTCTAGCATTAGCCTCTTATAAAAAAGCTTTAGAAATATCTATACAACTTAATGATACCATTTTAATAGTTGAATCTTTTAAAAAAATATTGCAACAGTTGTCACAAAATAGAAGCGCAAACGAGCTTACAACAACTTACTTAGAGCAGTTTAAAAATTTTTTATACGATGATAATGAAAAGGCAACATATAAATATTATAAATATTTAACTCTAGCATCTATAAACAGGAGAGAGTATATAAAAGAATTAAAAGAAGGTTTACAAATAGCACATAAAACTGATAATTATTTTTTAAGAGCAAAATATCATCAATTAATAGGTTTGTTTTATAGTTATTTTAAAAAAGAAACAGATTCCTCTATTTTTTATACGAATACTGCAAAAAATCTTTTTGAAAAGAAACCATATCAATTTTTTAAAAATGAACTTTTAGGAATCTATGGAAATATTGGTCAAGATCTTGAGGATAAAGGGCTACTAAAAAGAGCATCTTATTTTTATCGTAAAGCTAATAAAATTAAAGTACCCACCTATAGATATGTTGTCAAAGTAAAACTAAATGAAATATTAGCTGAAAATTCCAAAAAAAGAAAATTAATAGACAGTGCTTATTACTATTTAAAAAAATCTAACCTATACAAAGATACCCTTAATGAATATACCAAAGCAAGATCCCTAATTGATTTAGATAAAAAATACCAAACAGCAGAAAAAGACAAACAAATTTTAATTGAGCAACAAAAAAATAAACAAAAGCAAAATTTACTTATTGGTTCTACTTTAGTAATTTTATTTGGAAGTACAATTGGTTATTTATTTCTTAAAAGCTCTAGAAGAAAAAGAAAACTTGCAGAACAGCAAAAAGAAATAGAGCATCAAAAAAATCTAACACTCTTAAAAGAGCAAGAAATAACTACTATTAATGCAATTGTAAATGGGCAAGAAAAAGAAAGAAAACGAATTGCAGAAGATTTACATGATAATTTAGGTAGTGTTCTGGCTACTTTAAAATTACATTTTGAGAATTTAAAAATGAATCGTGAAAAGAAAAAAATAGATCAAAACCAATTGTTTGACAAAACAGAAAATTTAATTGATGAAGCCTATTTAAAAGTCAGACGAATTGCACATGCCAAAAATGCAGGTGTTATTGGAAATCGAGGTTTGTTAATTGCTGTTCAAATGATGGCAGAAAAAATATCATCCGCAGAAAAATTAAAAATTGAAGTTATTGATTTTGGTTTGGATAAAAGAATCGAAAATAGTTTGGAAATTACTATTTTTAGAATCATTCAAGAATTGGTAACAAATATTATTAAACATGCTGAAGCAAGTAATACCACAATTAATATTTCTCAATTTAACAATCATCTGAGTATAATTATTGAAGATGATGGTAAGGGATTTGATATTAATGAACTAGATTTAAAAGATGGAATGGGGATTCTTTCTATCAAAACAAGAGTAAAACATTTAAAAGGAACCTTTGAAGTAGATTCAACCATTGGAAAAGGAAGTTCCATAATCATTACTATTCCAATTACCTAATTATAGGTATTTATATTTCTTTTAAATAAGCTTAAATTTGAAAAAACAATTCTATGATTACAATTATAATGGCAGAAGATCATCAAATGCTAATTGATGGAGTAAAATCTTTTTTTGAATATGATGAGAACATCAATATTATTGGTAGCGTAAATAATGGTGAAGATTTATTAAAATTAGTGTCTATAAAACAGCCTAAATTGGTTATTACAGATATTAGAATGCCAAGAATGGATGGAATAGAAGCAACGAGAATCATAAAAAAACAATTCCCACATATTCATGTTTTAGCGATGACCATGTTTGATCAACCAGATGCTATAAAACAAATGTTAGACGCCGGAGCCTCTGGCTATATATTAAAAAATTCTGGAATTAAAATGTTATCTGAAGCAATAGTTACAGTAGCAAATGGAGCTACTTTTTTTGATCCAAATGTGGCATTTAATTTTATGAATAATTATATTGATGAAAATGTAAAGATTGGAAAAAGTGAAAAAGTAGTTTTATCAAATAGAGAAAAAGAAATTTTAAACTTAATTGCCAACGGAAAAACTTCTAAAGAAATTGCCAAAACTTTATTTATTGCTAAAGCTACAGTGGATACGCATAGAAAAAATATGATTCGAAAATTAGAGTTCTCTAATGGAAATGAGTTAATTAAATATGCAATAGATAAAAAATATAGTTTTTAGTGATGTACTATGTAGGTATAAATTAACTATTTATGGGTATAGTTTTTAGTCTACTAAAATACAACATTTGTATTATTAAACACCTAAACTATTTATTATGAAAACAATTAAAAAATTATTCTTCAAAGTACTATTTTGTTCATTAATTATTTCCTCATTAAGTTTTATTTCTTGTGAAGAATCTTCAGATGAAGCTGATTGTGATATTAGTGCACTAGAATATGCCCAAGAAGCATATTTCGATGCTTATAGTGCTTTTATAAGCAATCCAACTCGAAGTAGTTGCAATAATCTTGTTAGCCAAGGGAGAACATTAATTTCTGTAGCTGAAGATTGCAGTGATGTTGATTTAAGCAGTGTGATTGACATTATAAACTCTTCAGATTGTTCTGCTTTTTAATCTTTTATTCTTTATTATTTGAAAAAGGCAATAAGGGTTTCTATTGACTTTTTTAGTTGGCAACCTCATTGATAAATTTAATGCGCATTAAACGGAGTTCATCTTCATCATAATCGCCATCAAACTCATCTAAAGCATCTTGTATTTTATCTGTTTCTGCTTCCATAAAATAATCATAGATTTCTTCCTGCTGATCTTCATCTAGCAAATCATCCAACGTATAGTTTATGTTTAATTTAGTTCCAGAGAAAATAATAGCTTCCATTTCTTTAATTAACTCATTAAATTTCAACCCCTTAGACCTAGCTATATCTTCTAAAGGTAACTTTTTATCCGTATTTTGGATGATGAATAATTTTAAGCCAGAATTTACGCCCGTACTTTTTACAATTAAATCGTCTGGCCTTAGAATATCATTTTCTTCAACATAATTTGTAATTAATTTTACAAAATCTTTTCCAAATTTTCTAGCTTTACCCTCTCCCACTCCATGAACTTTTGAGAGTTCCTCTGTTGTAATTGGGTATTTTAAAGCCATATCTTCTAGGGAGGGGTCTTGAAAAACTGCAAAAGGAGGAACACCTTGTCTAGTGGCAACTTTTTTACGTAAATCTTTTAAAATTTTAATCAAATTTTGATCAGCAGCAGCACCAAAAGACTTAGAGTTTGTAATGATAGAGTGATCGTTCCCTTGCGCATAAGAATGATCTTCTGTCATCATAAAAGAAGTTGGATTCTTCATAAATGATTCTCCAACTGCTGTTAATTTAACAACACCGTATTGTTCAATTTCCTTTCTAATAAAATTAACTACCAATATTTGGCGTAATAAAGCCATCCAATAAGAGGCAGATTTATCTTTTCCAATACCAAAGTAAGGTTGCAAATGTGTTTTATGTGAAGTTAATAATGCATTTTCCTTTCCTATGATAGTATTGACCACCTCTTTAGATTTATACTGCTGCAGAGTATCTTTAATAACAGAAAGTAACTTTACAACATCATCTTTTGCCTCGTGTTTCTTTTTTGGATTGCGTGTATTATCATCCATATCTGCTCCATCTCCATTGATTTCATCAAACTCCTCACCAAAGTAATGCAATAAATATTTTCTTCTATTCATGGAAGTTTCCGCATAACCAACTACTTCTTGCAATAAAGAATGTCCAATTTCTTGTTCTGCAATGGGTTTACTAGACATAAATTTCTCTAACTTTTCTATGTCTTTATAAGCATAGAAGGCTAAACAATATCCTTCCCCATCATCACGTCCTGCTCTTCCTGTTTCTTGATAATAACTTTCTAAACTTTTAGGGATATCATGATGAATAACAAAGCGAACATCTGGCTTATCTATTCCCATACCAAATGCTATAGTTGCAACCACTACATCACAATCTTCCATCAAAAACATATCTTGATGTTTTACCCTAGTTTTTGCGTCTAATCCTGCGTGATAAGGAACAGCTTTAATTCCATTTACTTGTAAAACTTGAGCAATTTCTTCAACTTTTTTTCTACTTAGACAATATATAATTCCAGATTTTCCTTCTCTTTGCTTTACAAAACGAATAATCTCTTTTTGTACATCTTCAGTTTTAGGTCTTACTTCATAAAATAAATTTGCCCTATTAAAAGAAGCTTTAAACCTATTTGCATTGGTAATACCTAGGCTTTTTAAAATATCTTCTTGTACTTTTTCTGTTGCTGTTGCAGTTAAACCAATAACTGGGACGTCATCAATTTGTTTAATTATATGACGTAAATTTCTATATTCTGGTCTAAAATCATGACCCCATTCAGAAATACAATGCGCTTCATCAATAGCTACAAAAGATATATTTTGTGTTCTTAAAAAAGAGGCGTATTCTTCTTTAATTAAAGATTCTGGGGCTACATAGAGTAATTTTGTAATTCCATTAATAATATCCTCTTTCACTTGATGAACTTCTGTTTTGTTTAAAGACGAATTTAAAACATGAGCAATACCTCGATGTTCAGAAATTCCACGTATGGCATCTACTTGATTTTTCATTAAGGCAATTAATGGAGAAACAACAATAGCTGTACCCTCTTTCATTAATGCTGGCAACTGATAGCAAAGAGATTTACCACCACCAGTAGGCATTATTACAAATGTATTGTTATCGTTTACAATACTTTGGATTACTTCTTCCTGTAAACCTTTAAATTTATTAAAACCGAAAAATTTCTTCAGAGGACCATGTAAATCCATTTCTATACAATCATTATTATTCGTTTTACATTTTTTATAAATCAAGCACAAACCAACTGTAGTAGTTTGAGGTATCTAATTTTTGTAGTAAATTTGCCTTGTTTCTATATCTAAAGATATAACTTTTTTTTATTCTGATAAAATACTTAAATCTTGAAAAAAATCAATAATATAATTAATACCGCAAAAGAAACTATTTTAACAGAAAGTAAAGCTATTGCTAATTTAGCTAATTTAATTGATAAAAATTTTGAAAACGCTGTTAAATTCATTGTCAATTCAAATGGTCGAGTCATTGTAACTGGAATTGGGAAAAGCGCCAATATTGCAACAAAAATAGTAGCTACTTTTAATTCTACTGGTACGCCTGCAATATTCATGCATGCTGCAGATGCAATTCATGGAGATTTAGGAAATGTTCAAAAAGATGATGTTGTAATTTGTATTTCAAAAAGTGGAAATACTCCTGAAATAAAAGTGTTGGTTCCTTTAATAAAAAACTATGGAAACAAAATAATTGCAATTACTGGTAATATTCATTCTTTTCTTGGAGAAAATGCAGATTTCCCTCTTAACACATTTGTAGAAAAAGAAGCTTGTCCGAATAATTTAGCACCAACAACTAGTACAACCGCACAACTGGTTATGGGTGATGCTTTGGCTGTATGTTTACTGGAATTAAAGGGTTTTAGCAGTAATGATTTTGCAAAATATCATCCAGGAGGCGCATTAGGGAAACGTTTATATTTAAGAGTTTCAGACTTAGTTAAAAACAATCAATTACCAATGGTAAAAGAAAGCGATACAATTACAAAAGTTATTGTGGAAATTTCTGAAAAAAGACTGGGAGTTACTTGTGTTTTAAATGATGATAACAAAATTGTTGGAATTATTACTGACGGTGATATTAGAAGAATGTTAAGTAAAACATCAGATATTAATCATTTTATGGCCAAAGATATTATGGGTAAAAATCCAAAAACAATTAATAGAGATGCCATGGCTATTGAAGCATTAGATACTTTAGAAAACAATAATATTACTCAAATTTTGGTTACTGATTCAAATAATAATTATGTAGGTGTTGTTCATTTACATGATTTAATTAAAGAAGGAATTTTCTAATGGCAGAACAACAAAAAGAAATGTCTTTTTTAGGTCATTTAGAAGAATTACGCTGGCATTTAGTACGAGGTGTAGCTGCAATTTTTATACTAGCAATTGTATTTTTTATTTTTGATAAAGAAATATATGATAACTTTTTATTAGCACATATCCAGCCAGATTTTATCACCTATCAATTATTTTGCGATTTCTTTAATTTATTTGGTATAGATAGTGCATTTTGTAATGTTAATTTTGATGATAAAAAATTACAAAGTATAAGAGTAACATCACAATTAATGAATTCAATTTGGTCTTCATTAATTTTAGGATTAATTATCGCTTTTCCCTATATTTTATGGGAAGCTTGGAGATTTATTTCACCTGGTTTACACGAAGAAGAAATAAAAAAATCTAGAAGTTTTATTTTTATAGCTTCGCTACTATTTTTTATTGGAGTTCTATTTAGTTTTTATGTAATTGCCCCAATATCTATTCACTTTTTATACAATTATCAAATTACAGATGCTATCGAAAATAGTTTCACTTTAGAATCTCATATTGGATTGGTTACAAATATGCTTCTGGGAGTTTCAATTTTATTTGAACTACCTGTATTGATCTATTTTTTAACAAAAATCGGATTAATTACTCCAGAATTTTTAAAAAAATACAGAAAACATGCTTTGGTATTTGTATTAATTTTAGCTGCAATTATTACACCTCCAGATGTTGCCAGCCAAGTTGTTGTAGCAATTCCAATTTTAATATTATATGAAATAAGTATTATAATCTCTAGAAGAGTCATAAAAAAACAAGAAAAAAATGCCCAATAAGGTTCAAGAATTTAATGATTATCGTCAAAAAATGAACGATAAAATTTTGAATGATGACAACAAAGTCATCAAAAGAATATTTAATTTAGATACAAATGCCTTTAAAGAGGGGCATTTAACAACAAAAACAAAAGAATTATTAGGATTAGTTGCATCAGCAGTTTTACGTTGTGATGATTGTGTGCAATATCATTTAGAATCTGCCATGAAAAATGGCGTTACTAAAGAAGAGATGATGGAAACGATGTCCATTGCAACTTTGGTTGGCGGTACAATTGTAATTCCTCATTTAAGAAGAGCTCTCGAATACTGGGAAGCTTTGGAGGAAAATACTTTATAATTACTTTAAGAGTTCGTATGTTCAGTTTTACTATATTTGATTTATGATTTTAAGAGCTGAGAATATTCAAAAAATTTATGGAAGTAGAAAAGTTGTACAAGGTATTTCTTTGGAAGTTCAGCAAGGAGAAATTATTGGACTTTTAGGACCTAATGGAGCTGGAAAAACAACTTCTTTTTATATGATTGTCGGGATGGTTAAGCCTAATTCTGGTAACATCTTTTTAAATGACGAAGAGATAACCAATGATGCCATGTATAGACGTGCACAAAAAGGGATTGGTTATTTAGCTCAAGAAGCGTCTGTATTTAGAAAATTATCTGTAGAAGATAATATTATGTCGGTTTTACAATTCACCAACCTATCTAAAGAAGAGCAGAAAATAAAATTAGAAGCTCTAATTGAAGAATTTAATATTGGTCATGTTCGAAAAAATAGAGGAGATTTATTATCTGGTGGGGAAAGACGTAGAACGGAGATTGCCCGTTGTTTAGCTTCAGATCCAAAATTCATTTTATTGGATGAGCCTTTTGCAGGTGTTGACCCCATTGCTGTTGAAGACATACAAAGTATTGTAGCGCAATTAAAGAATAAAAATATTGGTATTTTAATTACCGATCATGATGTACAAGCAACATTAGCCATTACAGATAAAACCTATTTAATGTATAATGGAAATATTCTAAAAGAAGGAACTCCAGAAGAATTAGCAGCAGATGAAATGGTGCGTAAAGTATATTTAGGTAAAGACTTCGAACTAAAAAAGAAAAAGTTTTAATTTTTTAAAAACCCTAGATTATCACAGAATATTCAAAAATATAAAGAGATTTTTTATACTATATTTTGGTAAAGATTTTTTAAAAAGCCTCTTAATTCTTGAAGTTTTTGTTACCTAAAAAATGCTAATTGTTTTAAACTGATGCTTTTTTTGCAACATTACTAATTACTGATAAAATTATATAAAGCACAATAATTAATGGTATTGAGAGATATTGTAAAAAAATAATCATCATTAAAGAAACAACTAAAAATACATACTTTATTAAATTATTCTTAACAGAATACTCTTTAAATTTTAAAGAAAATAATGGCAATTCAGCATTCATTAAATACGTTAACAATACTGTAATAGCGATTAAAAAATAATTATTTGCTATTAAATCTTGAACAAATTCAATATCAGTATTCATTTTAATTAGAGGTAAAGAAATTACAAACAAACTCATTGCGGGTGTTGGTAAACCTATAAAAGAATCTGATTGCCTTGTATCTATATTAAACTTTGCTAATCTGTAGCAGGCTCCTAAGGTTAATAATAACCCCAAAAAAGGAAGTAGATTATTATTTAAATTAATAAGATATTGTTCCAAAGGATATTGAGGGTTTGTATAGATCAAAATATTTTGATCTACAAAAAGTCTAAACATAATTATTCCAGGTACTACTCCACTTGTAACCATATCAGCCAAAGAATCTAATTGTTTACCTAATTCGCCAGAAATATTTAGTAAACGTGCAGCAAACCCATCTAAAAAATCAAATAAAATTCCTATGAGAACCAAAAGTGCAGCTATTACAAATTCACCTTGAACGGCAAAAATAACAGCAATTGTTCCAGATAAAAGATTGCCAAGAGTTAATAGATTAGGAATATACTTCTTAATATTCATTTTATATTTTATTAAATAGCTAAAGTAGGAAATCAGATTTTGTTAGTTTTCTAAATCGTTTATTTTTTTTCATATTTGTAAAAAATAAAATATATGCCTGTTTTTACTTCTGATTTCAATCCTTCTCTAGCTTTTAAAAATAGTCATTTTAATACAATATATAGACCTCTTTTTATGAAGGATTCAATAGAATATGAAAGAAAGAGAATTACCACATGGGATCACGATTTTTTTGATTTAGATTTTTCCATCATAGGTTCTAAAACACTTGCTATATTAATTCATGGATTGGAAGGAAACTCAGAATCCAAATATATGGTATCCTCAGCAAATGAATTAAATTCTATAGGTGTGGATACCGTTAGTTTTAATTTGAGAAGTTGTAGCGGAGAAGACAACTTACTGCTCTCCACATATCATAGCGGAAAAACTGAAGATGTAGATTTTGTTGTCAAATATGTATTAGAGAATTATGATTATGAAAATATTGTTATTGTTGGTTTTAGTTTGGGTGGTAATTTAACTTTAAAATATTTAGGAGAACAGGGTGATAATTTATCACCAAAAATAAAAGGTGGAATTGCAGTTTCTGTTCCAATCGATATTGCCACAGCAGAAATAGAAATGGACAAATTAAAGAATAAGTTTTACATAGAAGTATTCTTTAAAACAATGAAAAACAAGGTTTTAGAAAAGGCTTACAAATTTCCAGAATATAAACTAGATAAAGATAAATTATTTAAAGCAAAAAAATTTAAGCATCTAGAGCATTTATATACAGTTCCTGTCTTTGGTTTTAAAAGTCCGGAAGATTATTGGGAAAAAGCCAGTTCTAAACCCTACTTGTCAAAAATACAAAAACCAACTTTGTTGATCAATGCAAAAGATGATACCTTTCTCTCGAAAGAATGTTTTCCTTTTGATGAAGCTCATAATTCTAAAAACTTCTTTTTTGAAGCTCCAAATTACGGAGGCCATGTTGGTTTTATGTCATCATTTAAGCTTTCAGATAATACTTGGTTAGAAAAGAGAATTTCACGTTTTATTATTGAAAACATTGGTATTCTCTAATTTCAAACAATATCTTTAAAAAACAACAGTTATTTTAGTAGGTTTTTAGATATTTGTTATTGATAATTTAAAAAAATTGAATCATAAATTTTTACTTATTATTTTTATTTTCCCATTATTTTTAAGTGCTCAAGCGTTTAGAAATTACTCTAACGAATTTTTAAATATTGGTGTAGATGCTTCTGCATTAGGAATGAGTAAATCTGTAGTAGCAACAACAAATAATGTTAATTCAATATACTGGAACCCAGCAGGTATTGTTGGTATTGAAGATTATCAAGGTTCTTTAATGCATGCTTCTTATTTTGCTGGAATTGCTAATTATAATCATGCCGCTTTTGCAATGCCTATAGATAAAAATAGTGCTATTGGAATTTCTATCATTCGTTTTGGAGTAGACGATATTTTAAATACAACCGAATTAATTGATAATCAAGGAAATATAGATTTTAATAGAATTAGTTTATTTTCTGCTGCAGACTATGCTTTTAATATTGCCTATGCAAGGAATCTAATTTTTAAAGATCTTAAGTTTGGTGTAAATGCAAAAATTGTAAGGAGAATTATTGGTGACTTTGCCTCTTCATGGGGTTTTGGTTTTGATGCCGGCATTCAATTTGAAAGAGATAGTTGGAAATTTGGTCTAATGGTTAGAGATATTACAACCACATTTAATAGTTGGAGTATTAATCAAACAGAATTTGATAAAATCAAAAATGCAATTCCTGGTCAAAATCAAGAGCTACCAGAAACCACAGAAATTACAAAGCCAAAACTACAATTAGGTGCGGCAAAAGATTGGCAAATTGGTCGATACTTTAATTTATTAACAGAGGTAGATTTAAACATCCGTTTTGCAAAAACAAACGATCTTATTTCATCTAATTTTGTAAGTATAGATCCTGCTGTTGGGTTTCAACTAGATTTTGATCAGATTGTTTTTTTAAGAGCAGGTGTTGGAAACTTTCAATACATCACAGAATTTAATAATAGTAAATCACTTTCTATACAGCCAAATTTTGGCGTTGGCTTTAAATACAATGGAATTCAAATAGATTATGCTCTAACCAATATAGGAAGTGTAGGAAATGCTTTATTTTCAAACATTTTTTCTATTACAATTGATTATCGTTTTTTTAGACCTTAATACTTATGAAAAAAAAATACATTCTGTTTCTACTTGGTTTTTGTTTTTTAAAACCTTCTCAAGCACAATTTCAACTCTCTGCTTATTCTGAAGTAAGTATTGTTACTGCTGGTCCAGGAACAGAATTATTTGAAGCATTTGGACACTCTGCAATTAGAATTAAAGACCCTGTTTTTAAAATAGATGTAATTTATAATTATGGAATGTTCGATTTTAAAGCACCCAACTTTTATGGAAACTTTGTTAAAGGTGATATGATCTATAGTTTAGCTCGCTATGATTTTAAATATTTTTTATCGAGCAATAAAAGAGATAAACGTTGGGTAAAACAACAAGTTTTAAATTTAACACAGACGGAAAGGCAAGCATATTTTGTTTATTTAGAACAGAATGCATTGGCTAAAAATGCATCTTATCTCTATGACCCCTATTATGATAATTGTGCTACTAAACTTCGAGATATTACTATAGCAATTTTAGGAGATAAGATTAGGTTTAATGATTCCCATTTAGAAAAAGGTCTATCATTAAGACAATTGATGGATAGAGAAATTCCTTGGAATACTTGGGGCAGCTTTGGTATTAATTTAGCGTTGGGAAGTAAACTTGACCGTATAGCTACTTCAGCACAATATATGTACTTGCCAGATTATGTTTTTTATGGATTTGAAAATGCAACGATTCTAGAAAATAATAAATCAAATAATTTTATAAAACGAAAAGAGACCCTCTTAGATTTTAAAGAGTTAAAACAAGAAGTTAACCTATTCAACCCTTTTTTAATTTTTTCTATAATTTCACTAATAGGCTTATTTATTACCTATAAGGATTATATAAATTACAAAAGAACAAGATGGTTAGATTTTATCCTTTTCTTCATTACAGGTTTTATAGGAATGTTGATTATTTTTTTATGGTTTTTTACAAATCACTCTACAACACCCAATAATTTTAATTTTTTATGGGCTTTTGGACCAAACCTAATAATTGCCTTTTATCTACTAAAAGAAAGTCAACATAAATGGATACAAAAATATATGTATATGTTAATATTGCTTTTATTAGTTATTCCTTTTATTTGGTTGACAAAAATTCAGCAATTACCTCTTTCTATTATCCCAATTTTGGTAGTGCTTATGGCAAGGTATTTATTTTTATCAAAAAGATTATTGGCCTTTAAAAAATAAAACTGTAGTTATTGTTTTAATCAAAATTTTAAAATCTAAAAAAGCATTTCTTTCTTTTATGTAGTAGAGGTCATATCGCAGTTTAGTCTCTTGTTCATCTATTGTATTTGCGTAAGGATATTTCACTTGCGCCCAGCCTGTTAAACCTGGTCTCACAACATGCCTAATGGAATAAAAAGGTATTTTATCTTCTAAGTCTTTCACAAATTCTGGACGCTCTGGTCTTGGTCCTATTAAACTCATTTCTCCCTTTAAAATATTAAAAAACTGGGGGACTTCATCCAATCTAGTATTTCTTAAAAATTTTCCAAAAGGAGTAATTCTTGCATCCTCTTTTTGTGCCCAGACAGCTCCTTCAGTTTCAGCATTTTTAATCATAGATCGAAGCTTGTATATCTTGAAATTCACCCCTTTTACTCCAACTCTTTGTTGTGTATAAAAAAGAGGGCCTCGATTTGCAAGTAAATTTCCTAATAAAATAAATGGAATCAATAATATAAAAATTAGAATTCCTAAAAGTGAAATTATAAAATCAAAAAACCTCAAAGCATACAAATAAAACCTGTTTGTATTATTTTTACTAAAATTAATATGATTATAGAAATTGTGGTTTAAATATTCTCTTGGGACTCTATCTGTTACTTCTTCATAAAAGCTTTCATAGCCTATAATATTAACACCATATTCAAACAATAAAACAAGTTTTTTATTTAATGAATTTATAATATCTTTTGAGAAGCCTTTAGAGGAAACAACAACTTCTGAAATATAATCTACAGAGACTAATTCAGATAAATTTACATTATTAACATCTTGAAATCCTGATATACCCTCTACTTCCTTGTCTGAAACATATGCATGTAAATTATGAAAGTTATCATCTTTAATCTGATACAATATTTTTTTAATTCTTTCGGATTCACCAATAAAAACAATACTTTTAAAATATTTTGGTGAAAATATTAACCACATATATAAAAAACGCCAAATAAGAATTGGTAGAGAAATAATTAAAAATAAGTACACTATTTGCAACCTATTTTCAGGTAATTCTGGAGCTATAAAAGGCGTGAAAATATAAAATACGGTAGTAAAAAAGGCCGTAAGAATTACACTTCTAAAAACTAAATATCTGTTATTTGAAACGTTTAAATTATAGAGTTGAAAAATTTCTCCCAAAAAAAGAAAATAAAAACTTAATAAGAATAGCCAAGTCATAACCTTTGGACTATTAAAAAAAAGATACTTAAAGTCGAAATAACTATCAGCTAACCATAAACAAACAATGCATAAAAGTATATCTACAAATCTTAAAAGAATTTTTCTTTCAGAAATATTATGATATGTTGATTTTTTCTTCAGAGGTTAGATTTTTAATTTTATCTTGGTGCTATATTGAATTGAAAAATTTTTAGAAAGAAAAATACAAATTTATTAAAAAAGAAATTTCATAATCGTTATAAAATGTTAAAATAATTGGAGAACTACTTCAGTGCTTTGCTTATAATATTAGACAACACGTAATATATAGCTCTAAAGTAGGACAAATTTTCTATCTCTTTGTATAATCTCCAATTCCATTGTAACATTTCTATTTTATTATTTGAAATTGAATTCCTTCTATCTCTATAAAAAGCAAGGTTTTTTGATAATCCATATACATACTTCTCTCTTTTCAATAACTTAAGCCACAATGCAAAATCTTGTCTTTTTCTAATTTTTGGCATATAAACCTTTCCCAAAATATCTTTATTGTAGACCGCTGTTAAACAACCTATTTTATTAGAATACAGCATTTGATTATAGTTCAATTTTTTCTTACAATTGATAATTTTATTAGTTTTTTCTCCACTTTCTTTAATTACTTCATAAGAAGTATGAGAAATGGCAAAATTATTATGAATCATAAAATTTATTTGCTCTTCTAGTTTTGTTGGTAACCATAGGTCATCACTATCTAAAAAAGCAATAAAATTACCTTTTGACAACTCAATTGCTTTATTTCTAGCCACTCCCGCTCCAACATTTTTTGAAAGTTGATGTAATTGTATTCGAGAATCGTTTTCTAAATAAGAGTCAATTATTTTGATACTGTTATCTGTAGAAGCATCATCAACAATAACCATCTCCCAATTTTCATACGTTTGCTTTAAAACACTAGAAATAGTCTCTGCAATAAACTTTTCTGAATTGTAATTGGGCGTTATGATTGATACAAGCTTATTCATTAATATGTGAAATAAAATTTTTTAGTTTTCCTTTGGAATCCGATAATTTTGCATGGTATTGAATTTCAAAGGCTATGTCTTCATTAAAATATTTTTTTATTTCCTTGATTAATTTTTGCTCATCAACACTGCTTCGTTCTTGTTCAATATAGAAGATCAAAAAACCTTTATTTTCTTGAATTACTTGATAATTTAAGTGAATTTTATCCTCTTTAGATAAGTTTTTAAAAATATAATAAAAATATAAACTTGGATATATTTCTTTTTTACCATAAATTTTTTCACCCACTCTACCGGTAACTTCTTCGATAATCAAATGTTTTTTACCACAAGAACAAGTTTTTTTTCTTGATGCTAAAACAATATAATCTCCTAATTTATATCGAATTATCGGGAATGAAGTCATTTGTAAATTCGTTACTAAAATTTCATTTTCTACTTCTTCCACGATCACACCTTCCATAGAAATGTGCATATTTCCTTGCGGACACTCAAAAGCTATAATTCCAGATTCTGTGGCTCCGTATTCACTAATTATTTTAGTTCCAAAAGCCTTTTTTACTTCATCATAATAGCCATCAAGAATTTTTTCTGAAGTTCCCTTAATCATTTTAATATGAGAAGGTTTTGTTAAATCCAACTTATTTATTAAAACTGCTACTTGGTAAATCATCGAAGAATACCCGTGAATATAGGTTGCTTTTCTTGCTTTTCTTATAAATTTTTTAAGCGCTGATTCCTGATAACTAAAAATTCTAAATCGGTTTTGTAAAGTATCAAAAAAAATATTTTTCAGCCTACTTAATCTGGAAAAATTAAACCCCCAAAAGTACCCATTTCTATCCCATGGTTGAACGCCATACCAGGAATACCCTCTCTGTATCGCTGCTCTATTAAAAGAATCTGCTGCTTCTTCTCTGTAAAATTTTAATGATTGTCCAGAGGTACCTGAAGTGGTTGCTAAAATTTTATTCTTGAATTTAATAGAGGTTTGTATTTCTGAATTAAATTTTATTAACTCTTCTTTGGTAAGAATTGGCAGTGATTTAAGGTCACTTAAAGTGTTGATTTTAGTAATATCAATCTCTAAACTATCAAATTTATTTTTATAGAAGACTGAATTGTGATAGGCAATTTCTAAAAGTTCTTTTAATTTTTTAAGCTGATAGTTTTCAAGTTCTTGTAAAGACCAATTTTCTGAGCTCTTTAAAAAAGCATATTTCTTTTTTAGTGATGGATTTCTAAAACTTTGTCCCAGTAAATAAATGGTTTTGTGCAACATTATGTAAGAATTTTCAGCCATTTATCTTTGTTAGCTACCCAACTAAAACCTTCAACTTTTTTTCTGGCTTCTATTGCTAAATTAGGATATTTCCCTTGAAGAACTTCAATAATAGCAGCTGCCATTTCTTTTGAGTTTTCTTTATTCACCAACAATCCATCCTTCTTATTCTCAATTAGATAAGGAATCCCTCCAACATTTGTACTTACCACTGGTAATCCTAGAGCCATTGCTTCCATAACACTCACAGGGGTATTGTCAAAATTAGTGGTATTTATAAAAATATCATAATTTATTGATTTTTTATGCCAATCTTCTTTTAGAAGAACATCTGTAAATTCTACAGAATCCTCTAGTTTGTATTCTTTTAATAAGGCCAGTGTTTTTCTGTGAGAATTATCTACAAAAGGCCCAACCATGCACAGAATTGCATTTGGGTATTGTTTTTTTATTAATTTTAAAACATTGATGGCAAGTGTTGGATTGTAAATTTCTTTAAATGCTCGTACCCAAAATAATTTTGGGGTAATTTTTTTTCTTTCTTTAAAAACATAGTTATTAATTTCTAAAATATTAGGAATAAAAGTTGTTTTATAGCCTTTCTTCTCAAATTCATGCTTTAAATATTGAGACGGAACGATATTTTTATATGAATTATTAAATATTAAATTTGATAATATACTGCTTTGAGAAATTCTTTCTGGTAAGTTTCCTCCGTGCAAAATTGGTATATATTTTATGTGTAATATTCTAGCCAATTGAGAGATCAAAAAAGCATAATAAAAATTAATTGTGCTATAAGTATCAATCAATAAATAGTCAGTTTTATTCCTATATTTAATTGTTGTAAAAAGCATATCTAACAGTCTGGATATTTTGTTTATCTTATCTGATGATAAAATTACACCATAACCCTCTATTTTCAAAAGAGAAGACAAAGCAGTCATTGTTGAATTGTACTTTGTTTTTTTTGTTAGATTGTTACCTATATAAAGTATTTTTTTATTCTTCATTTTCGATAATACGAATTAAACTTAACCCATAAATAAACCCTGGAAGTGCAATTCTCATCGCAGAATGATTGATTGTTAAAAACCAAAAAATATAAAAAGAAATGATAAATGCTCTTTGGTAATTCGAACTCCTGAAAAAATTAAATAAAGGAACTGTCAATAATATTGTTAATAAAATTAAGCCTATAATACCATGTTCTTCTAAAAGTCTTCCAACTTCATTGTGAGATGTAGCAGTGACATTTTCAATTTTATTTTGTCTTTCGTATTTTCCGTTCCCTACTCCAATTCCTAAGGGATTCTCTAAAAAATTTTCAAACTGAATGACTAAAATGTCTGATCTACCAGTGGTAATATCTTTTTGCACTCCAGCTGCATTTTTACCTGTATATCTATTATTAAGCATTCCTCCTGTTATGTCTGAAGTATAAATCCAAATAGCTAAAATAAAGAATCCCGCTGTTAAAATATACTTCAAAAAGACACCTATAGACACTCTCCTATGTATAAGATAGAACAAAGAAAATACTAATAAAGCACCTGTAACGGTAAAAATACCTCCACGAGAAAAAGTTAATAAACCTCTATAGACAAAATAAATTAAAAAAATATAATCTAAAAATAAATACCCAGTGAGCTTTTTTTTAATTAAAATAAATACAGTTATAATAAAAATACCTAGACCAATGGCAGTAACAACTTGGTTGGGTCCAAAACCACCAGATGTAGCAAAATTAGCTTCACCACCAAATACTATTTCTTTTAAATCTGGTGTTCTAAAATATAAATACGAAACCATAGAGAATAAAGGAAGTAGCATAAAAAACAATGAGTCTAATAATTTTTCTTTATCTATGGGTCTTTGGTAAAAGTATAAAGCAGCAATACCCAAAAGAATAGGACCACTTAAATTAAACAAAATAGATTTTCTTAAAGACTCTCCTTCCGGTACTTGAGTAAAAATGATGCCTAATAATAAAAGTAAAATGTAATATATATATTGAATTGAAAAACGTTGCTTGAACTCCCCTATAAGAATTCCTAGGAATAAAAATATAATGATAGCATACTTACCCGTTTCATATAAAATAAAACCATTAGTCATTCTAATAAAAACTTCCGCTCCAGCCAAGTAAGATGAAAAAATTACAACTTCTTCATTGCTGTTTTTTGTTACAAGTAATATATAAATTGGTAGAGAAATACTAAGTAAACCATATACATTTGGGAAAAATCCAAAGGTAGCAAGGTAGCCAAACACCAAGTGAAGGAAGATAAATAAAAGTTTGTTATGTAGTATTTTTTCTATCAATTTAGTGTTTGTATATATTTATCAATTGTTGGATGAAATGTTCTCTTGAGTATTTTTTTTGAATATTTTTATGGTGTACTGCGCCATAAGACTTTCTTTTTTCGTCTGAAAGCGCAAGTATTTCCATTGCTTCACAGAGTACTAAATAATTTTCTTTTTCAACAATAATTCCTGATTTATTATTTTCAATTACTTTGTCACACTCTCCAACATCAGTGGTTATGACAGGCAAAGAAGCCAATCCATACTCTAACAAAGCAACCGGTAAACCCTCTGAATTAGAAGATAACACACCTATGGTAGCTTGATTCAAAATATGTTTGATATCCAAACAAACTCCATATACAAAAATATTGTTTTCTAATTGATTCATTTTTATAAAATCAATGATTTCTTTGGTGTAGCTATCATCATACATTTTACCAATTAAATGGAGAGACCAATCATTATTTTTGGTATTAAAAATACTAAAAGCCTTCAGTAAGTTTTGATGATCTTTTTGTTCTCTAAAGGCTGCTAAATGAACAATTCTTTTATTATTTTCACCCTTTAGTTCAGTATTTTTTTCATCATTATTAAAAAAAGGAAAATTGTTTAAAAAATAGACTTGTTTACAAAGTAGCCTCTCCTCCGCCCATTTCTTTAAATCGCTATTTACCGAAATAATTGATTTGAAGAAAAAAGTAAAAAAAATTAAAGGAACTCTTTTTCTGGAATTTAATTCTTGAGATTTCCCATAATGATCATGCCAGATTATACGTGCTCTAGGAAATATTACTTTTACACAAAAAGCAAAAAATGATGAGGTACTATGTGCATGAATAATCCCTATTTTGTATTTCTTTAGATATTTTTTAAAATTAATTATCGCAGGAATATCAATACTTTTTTTTCTATCCAAAAACAAATACCCTACATTTTTATTGATATTTGTTTTTAGAACCCCTTCTTTTCTGGTCACACATACATGTGAGTTCATTCCCTTTTCCGAAAGCGCGTTCGCTATATTTACCGCCAGAACTTCTGCTCCACCTGTATTGAGAGAGTCGATTACTTGTATTACTCCTATTTTATTCATCTAGTAGTAATTTTTTAATTTTATGCTCAAATACCTCTAAGGTATATTGTTGCGACCACTTCTTGGCATTCAAAATCTGTTTCTGATATGCATCTTCCTTCTCTATGTACCCCTTTATGATTTGAACAATTTCATCTGAATTTGCATTGGGAGCTATGACAGTTCCTCGTGATCCATTGCCTAACATACTTTCTACACAAGATACTTTTGATGAAATAGGCAAACAACCCCAAAACATCGCCTCAGCAACAACTTTGGGCCATCCCTCAGATTTTGAAACAAAAATTAAAAAATGTGATTTTTGATAGGCTTCCTTGACAACCTCTTTAGATTGATTGCCATGTAAAAAAACACTTCCCTCAAGATTCTTCTGACATACGTATGCTTTTATCTTTTTAAATTCTTCCCCCTCTCCATACATGTCTAGTTGAACATTGTAGTTTTCCTGTAATAATTTTTCAATTAGTTTGACACTTAATAGTGGTTGTTTTCCCTGAGAGAAAGTACCTACAAAAATAAAGTTAATCACAGAGGATAATTTTTTATTTGGAATTGGTATGATCTCATTTTTATGATACGATGCGGTAAAAAATGGAATGATATTTTTTGTTTGATTTTTCCATTCACCATACACCAAAACTTTACAATTTCTTGTTAACAGAGTATTAGACAAAATCCATTTTTGCAGTCGATAACTGAAGGGTTGCTTGCTATTTGGATCCCAATTCCCGGCATATTTTACTGTTTTTGGAGTATTTGGAAAAAACAGTTGTACCAGACAACCTAATAAACCTATATTTCCTGGGCATCTTAAATGTATATGATCTGCCCATAGCATGGATTTAAAAATCTTAAAAAATATTACAGGAGACTTTATAAATGATTTAATTTTATTTAAAAAATTAAGCGCATCAATGGATGGAATTTTATCAATGACAATATTTTTTGAAATATAGTTTGATTCGATTGATGAATGTTTTTCATATAAGACAGGCGCAACAATTCTAACATCGTTAACAAATTTAAACCATATATTCATTTCTTTTACATAAGGTTCATAAGCATAAAGCAGGTGAGTCTCTTGTTTATGAATTACATGTGTTACAATTGCAAATTTCATACTTCCTAAATTACAGATTTGTAAAATGTAATATTCTGCTCAACAATTTTAGAAGAATCAAACCTATTAAAAATATGGTTTCTACTTCTTGTAATTAATTGTTGTCTCAATGAATGATCAGAGAGTAATTCACAGATTTTCTCTGTAATTTCTTTACTATTATTTGGATTAAAAAATGAAACAGAATTACTATCAGCTACAATCTCTTTAAAAGGTTCTATATTACTAGCAGCAATAGATTTCCCCATAGACATCGCCTCTATAATTGTTAACCCAAAAGATTCAGCCAATGAAGGATAAACACAAATTTGCGCTTTTTCTATTTCATATGGTATTTTTGAATAGGGAATGTTTCCTCTAAAACTTACGCTATCTTTAATATTTTCATTAATAGTTTTTTTTAGATAGTTAATGTAGGACTTTCCATTTTTCATAAACCAATCTCTACCAATTATATCCAAATGTACATTCGGAAATTTATTTTTAATAACCGGTAAAGCTTCAATAAGTTTATGAATACCTTTTTTTTCACAAACTGTTCCGATAAATAGTAACCTAAAAGGGACTTCTTTTTCTGTATCACTTTCGTAAAAATAATCCAATTGAATACCATTATAGATGGTAGAAAAGTCAAAATTAGATTTTAAATACTTTTTGGTTTGATTCCCTACATAATTACTAACAGCTATAAATATATCTGCATTTTTAAATGATTTTTTTTCTTGATAGCCCCTCCAGAAAACAGGTTTTTTATTGAGTTCTCTTGCAAAAAAATGATGTCCCCCATGTAATCTTATCAATTTTTTATACGGAGTCCTTTTAGGAAAAAAAGCAAAATTTAATTCACTTCCTTCAACAATATCTATTGGATTCTCATTATGAATTTCTTTTAACTTTTTTAAAATTCTATTTTTATGTTGGTAGAATTTGGCAAATTTCCATGTAGATTTTTTTAATCTATAAATTTTGATACCGCTCTGATTAGAAAATTCATTTTTACAATTATTGTTAATTCCTAAAATAGAAACACCATATCCTTTAGCAATAAGTTTTTCTGCTAAAAACTTCACAAAAGAACCAATACCTCCGTGAGGTTCATCTTTTTTTGGATATTCATTTGTTAAGAAAACTATATGCATTCTAAAATTGTATCTTTTAGTTTACTGGAATTATCTTCTAAAGGATGTAAAACGATTTCCTCTAACCATTTCGCTCTATCAACTCCAACTTCATTAGGGGTGTTCATCCCTTCAATAATTTTTATTGAAATTTCTTTTTTATTATGTATCCACCCAACTGCATTGATATTTTTCATACTTCTAAAATGCTGAAATTCATATATATCTTTTACTTTAAAAATAGATTTTTCTAGCGGATCATATTTTAAATACAAACAAGGTGTATCTAAAACGGCAGCATCATGCGCCATGGTACTTCCTAGATTTATGACCAGATCTGAGTGTTTAATTGTGTTTAAAAGTAAGCAATTATCATTGTATGTTGGGTATATTGAGGAAAAAGAATCATCACTTTCCTTTTCCGTTCTCCAATCTGGATCAACAGCAGTAAGTATGTTTTTATATTTTTCTTGGATTATATCAAACCGAGTTGTTTTGTCAACTGGACATCTCCTAAAAATTATTTGAGGTCTTATTGACTCATCAATTTTGTTCACTTCCTCACAAATATCGTTTAAATAGTTTGCTTCATAGGGGGAAGTTAAGTCATTTCCAGAGAAACAAATAGTTTTTTTATCAACATCCAAATTATAGGTATTGAAAAAATCTTTTTTGGTGATATAATTTTTCTTTTCAAAATAAAACTCAAATTGTGGTGTACCTGTAATTTTTATTTGTGAAGTTGAAATTTCTGGATACAATAGTTTTAATTCCTTTTTCATTAACATAGACCAAACAAAATAGTAATTGTAACGTGAAACTAACCTTGCTTTTGGCACATTATCCCAAGAAAAAATAACAGTAGCCGTTTTTATATTTAATTGATGAGCGGCAGAAATTATTGGAGAAGATAACGGGGATCTTTGATGCAGGTTTAAGATGAAATCGGGTTGTATTTTTTTTAATTTTACGCCTATTTCTTTGCAAGTTTTACTTTTGGATATTTCATTTTCGAAGAAAACATCTGCCTTTCGTATTCGAGAATATTTTTTTGATAAAAAATCTCCAAATATTTCTGCAAAAAAGTATAAAATTCTCTTCTTAATGCCTTTTTTACTTGGACTCCAAAATTTTAATATGGTTTTATTTTTTAAGAATTTTTCATTTCTAAGTATTCTAGCAAAAGCTAAACTTTCTCTCAGTAATCTAGCTTTAAAATTTTCAACAAAGTGAGGGATTTCCTCAAAATTAGTAAGAAATGGTTTTTGTTTTTGAATTTCTTCAATGGCGGATGTAGAAATTTTATGGTACACAATAACCTCATTCTTCCCCTCATTCAACTCATCTACAAAACTAGAATACAAGTAATTCCTGACACCAACACCATCAGGAACAATTATTAAAATTTTCATAATATTATTTTAAATCTTCTAAAATATCTATATCTAGGCTTCTCTTTTTAGACATTTTATAATGAATCGTTTTATCAGTAAATAAAGAACCATTATTCATAAAGTCTTTAACCTCTATTATATATATTGCACCATTTGCTCTGTATATTTCAGGTAATGTTTGCCTTGGACTAAAAGGAAAATCGTTATTTATGATTCCTTGTAAAAATCCATTTTTATCTATTTTAAAAGATTTGTAGGGATGGTGATCTATTCCACAAACACTTATCAGAGAATTTGCTTCAGCAGTAATTAATTTTTGAAAAGCATCATCAATATCTTTTGAAGTTCTAAGAGGTGATGTAGGCTGTAAAAGAATTAGATAATCATATTTTTTTTCTTTTAAACTTTGAATTGCATGCATTAAAACGGGTTCTGTTCTAGAATCGTCTAATGCTAATTCATTAGGTCTTTTTAAACAAATAACATCTTTTGTTGTATTTGAATATTTTAAAATTTCATCATCCTCTGATGAAACAACAACATCTGTAATAATTTTAGATGTTAAGGCAGCATCAATAGACCATTGAATAAGAGGTTTTCCTAAAAAATTAATCATGTTTTTTCTAGGAATTCCTTTAGACCCTCCTCTTGCAGGGATAATGGCAATAACTTTCATATTATTGATCTTGAAATTGTTTTTGACAATTTACATTCCAAATTTCATCAGATTTTAACAAATTTAAGAAAAGTGTATTACTATTTCCTTCTCCAAACTCAAAAATATCAATCTCTTCAAGTTTCAATAGTCTACAATTGTGTATAGCAGATAAAATTTCATCTTCATTATGTCTAACATTTACAATAGAGGTTCCGCTATGTCTATTATTCTGCCTAGAACCAATATCTATAGTAGGAATTTTATAAAATGGAGCTTCTCTTATGCCTGCGCTAGAATTGCCTATTATAAAATTAGATTCTTGTAGTAATTTTAAAAAATATTCAAAACGTAATGAAGGAAATATTTTAAATCTCGAGTGAGTTTCTAATCTTTTATATTCTTGTAGAATTTCTTGAGTTCCTAAATCATTATTAGGGTAAATAACAATATAATTCTCTTTAGACTCTAATAATACATCTACAAAAACTTTGCTTTGTCCTTTAATATTCTTATATTCTGTAGTTACTGGATGATACATGGCTATTGCATACTCATCAAAGGGAATTTCATAGTATTTTTTAACGTTTTTTATGTTGGGCAGGGAATTTGGATTCATTAAATCTAAATCTGGAGAACCAATTACATGTATAGAAGATTCTAATTCCCCCATTTGAATCAGCCTTTTCTTAGCTTCATAGTTCGAAACCAAATGCAAATGAGATAATTTACTTACAGAATGCCGGATCAACTCATCAATAGTCCCCGAAATTTCACCTCCTTCGATATGAGCTACCAAAATATTATTTAAACTACCAACAATAGCACCCGCTAAAGCTTCAACTCGATCTCCATGAACAACAATTAAATCTGGCTTTTGAAATGCAATATATTCTGAAAAACCTTCAATAGTTTTTGCTAAAGTTCTATCCATAAATTCTGAACCAACATGATTTTGAAATGTAGCGATATTTTTGAATCCACTTTTGTAAATTTCATTCACCGTTAAACCATATTTATCATCTAAGTGCATTCCTGTAGCAAAAATTTGCACATTAAAATTAGGAGACGCTTGTGTGACTTTTATTAATGATTTTAGTTTCCCAAAATCTGCACGTGTTCCTGTTAAAAATACTATTTTCTTTTGCTTACTCAATATTAGAATAATTTAAATGTGTATCATTTTCAATATCTAAAGTAGATTTTTTACCTAAAATAGCATTGAATTCCTCTGCTAATATCTCTCCAGTCCCGGGTCTTTTCACCCAAATATTATCTTTGGTAAGTGTTTCTCCTTTTTTAATAGGCTTAATGGTAACCACCGTTGCAAAGGCAAAATCTATGGTTACCTGTTCTTCTTTTGCAGGTTCTTTTGTTCCCCCTCGCATTTGCCAAATTAAGTTACTGCCTGTTATTAATTCTTTGCAATCATTTTCATCCATAGAACAAACAATATCTGGTCCAGTTCTTTGTTTGTGATCTGTAAAGTGACGTTCTAAAATGGAAGCTCCCAAAGCAACTGCACCTAAACAGGCGTGGTTTGTTAGGGTATGGTCAGATAGACCAAAAACATGGTTGGAGAATGCTTCAGATAATTCTTGCATGGCTCCAAAACGAACCAAATGTGCCGGCGTTGGATATAAATTTGTGGTATGTAATAAGGCTAGTGGTACTTTTGCATTTTCAAAAATTTTAACAGCTTTGGCAACACTTTTAATGGTATTCATACCGGTACTTAAAATGACAGGTTTGCCAAAAGAAGCAATATGTTCTAGTAAGGGATAATTATTACATTCACCAGAACCAATTTTATAAGCGGTTACATTCATTCGTTCCAAGCGGTTGGCAGCAGCTCTGGAAAAAGGAGTCGATATAAAAATCATGCCTTTGCTTTCCACATATTCTTTTAATGCGATTTCATCTTGCTCGTTTAACGAACACCTGTCCATGATTTCATAAATAGAAACCTCAGCATTCCCTGGAATTACTTTTTTTGCCGCCCCACTCATTTCATCTGCAACTATATGAGTTTGATGTTTTACACATTCTGCTCCTGCTCTATAAGCTGCATCGACCATTTCTTTGGCAACTTGTAAAGAACCTTCATGATTGATACCAATCTCCGCAATGACAAATGGAGGGTAGTCTAACCCTATTTTCCTGCCCTGTATTTCTATAAAATTTTTCAAAATTTACTTTTATATTTTTATTAGTTTTTTATGGAGTTTTAAAATTAATTTTTTAAAACTAAACGAAATATAATTCTTTCTATACTTTGTATCATTGATCTTTATAAATTTAGTAGGCTCTTTAAAATTATAACCCATTACAAAATCAGGTATTGTGTTCCCCAAGTGATATGCAAAAGTTTTTATTGTTGATAATCTATAAAAACCTAATTTGTCTATGGGTTTATCCAAATATAAAATCTCTCCACCATCTTCAAAAATATAATCGGGTTTTTTAAATTCTAATCGATCAATTACTGTTTTTCTGTAGGTTGCTACAAAATGTCCTGCACCTATACATGCTTTACAATTATTTTTTTCTAAATATAACTGATTTTTGAACCAATTATTTTTCTGTACAGATATTTTACTATTGACACTTTTTTCGAACAATTGTAAATCTTTATCTAATATTACTCTCCCTTTTTTTATTTTAAATATTTCACTAAAAAAAAGAGAACTATTCGCATAATATGCTAATTGTGGCATTGGTAATGGGGCTACTACTCCAGCTTTATTAAAATTGTTAAAAACTTTTATTGTATTTTCTATCCATCCTGAATAATAAAAAACATCTGCATCTGCAATTGTAATTAACTCTTCGGTACTTGCTTTAGCCTCTGATAAAATTGTAAAAACCTTACCATAATTAGTTGATAATTTAACGTGTTTATCTATTTTTTTTTTATTGATTAAATCATCAATGAAATCTGAAACTTCTTTTTTACAATCGTTGTTTATAATGGTGATATTTGTATTATTAGAATGAGAAGTATTAATTAAAGAATTGATTGAAGTTTTAAATACAGAAAATAAATTCTCAAAATATTGTTCAGCTGAATCTGGAATATAAACAGGTATTATAACTCTATGTTTCTTATAAACAATCTTTCTTAACTTATTTTTTTCAGGATTTTGTCCTATTCTCATTTATTTGATTTATTTAGATAATAAATAGGTCTTAAATATAACATTAATTTACTCACACTGGGTTCTGAATGTTTTTTGTAAGAAGAAAGAGCTAAACGTACAGCTATTTTATGCAAAATTAAAGGGTTTCTAATGCCCATTTTAACAAAATTATTATACATTTTTTTTTCTAAACCAATATACTTATCTCTTTGCAAAGAGAGTCTTTGTAAGTCTGAATACTCTCTATAATAAGCCAAAGGTTCATCAATATATAAAACTTTGTGTCTGTAAAACATTCTTTGATAAAAGTCTACATCTTCACCTACTTTGATTGTTTCATCAAACAATAAGTCTTCTGTAAAGACTTTTTTTCTTATTAAAGGTGTTGGAGATTTTATGACCCAAACCCCTAATGCGTTCCAAAAAACATATCCAGATCTTTTGTGTACTTTTTCCTGAGAGGCACCTATAATCTCTCCTGTTTCAACACTGTGTTCATTTACAACGATAGCACTTGAATGTACGCAATCTAATTCATTGTTATTTTCTAAAATTGCTACTTGTTTTTCTAATTTATCAGACCTCCAATAATCATCATCATCTAAAAAAGCAATATAAGCTCCTTTTGCATTTTTAATCCCGTAGTTTCTGGCAGAAGATAAACCACCATTTTCTTTATAAACATAGAAGCAATTTTTAAACTTATTACAAATAGCTTCAGCATAATTATTTAGAGAACCGTCATCTATGACTAAGATTTCAAAATTCCTGTAGCTTTGATTTATAACACTTTGAATTGCCTGTTCTAGATATTCCTCTCTATTAAAAGTAGGAATAATAACAGAAACCAAAGAATTTAATTGAGCCATAAAAAATATTTATTTAGAAACAATATGTTTCCACCATATTTCTGGTAGACTTATATGCTCTTTATCAGTATTATCAAAATCCAGTGGATGTGGTATTCTTATTTGTTTTTTTTTATTTTTAACTCGATCTTTTCTCATAAAAGTAAATTCAGCTAATCTTGGAATTTCTATACCAAATTGTTTATCAATCCCCAAAAAATTATTTGGATGAATATGGACACATGTGTGAGTTTTCAACAACTTCGAAAAAGTTTCATTTGCGATATTATAAAACTCAGGATTCCATAATTTTTCTAGGGAATGAAATTCAATTACAATTATTCTAAATCGTTTCATTAAATTATCTGAAGTATTTAATATAGATATGTACTCACTGCCTTCGATGTCCATCTGAAGTAATAAATCTGACTCTCTAACAACTCCACTTTCATTTATCCATTGATCCATCGTTATAAAATCGTCGTCATTAGTTGTTCCAATATGTTTTTTAAAAAAAGAATACCTCTCGATTTTTAAATTTGGTTTGTCAACAGATTTATCTGCAAGAAAAATTTTCATTCCTTGTTTATAACAATCTGCTTCAAAATCGCTGATTTTATCAACTCCTGGTGAAAAACAAGCTTCAATTTCATCTAAATCGTTTGGTAACAAATAACCACCATCTCCTTTTGGACCGAGTCTTATTAAATCAATACCAATATCTAAAGGTCTTAACTTCTCAATTAGAGTTTTAATTTTATCAATAGAAACTCTAGGAACAGCAATAAATTTAGTCTTATCCATTACTTTATAATTGAACTTGCTTATTATCTTCCGTACAATTCCTACCATAAATTACAGATATTTTATATAGTAACGTTATTTATTATTATTGAGAAGTCTTTTGATGAATCTTAGTGGAAATAAAATCATTTTTCCTATTCTAAAATCTAAAGACGTTTTATATTTAATTTCATTTCTCTTATTTCTTGATGCTAAGTCTGATAAAAAATCTACTACATCTGTAAAGTGATTTGCATAAATATCTTTATGTTTTTTGTAAATGTAGCTTAAATTAGATTCCCTATAATTCATTTTAGCATTTTTATCGACAGAATTTTTATTTTTAATTCTATAGTTAAACAATAACTCGGGAATCATTCCTACCTTCCATCCCTTTTTTGTTATGGCAATCCAAAATTCCCAATCTTCAAAACCATGAATCATTTTTTGATCATAACCACCAACTTCTTCCCAAATTTTTTTACGAATTAATGCAAATGAAACACTGTTATTATCAAACAAAAAATTAGTTACCCCCCCTCCTTTTGGTCTATGTTCAGATATAATTTTATTTTTATTTACAAAAATATTACAATGACTTGATACACCACCAATTTGTGGGTTATCATTTAAAATAACCATTGCTTTTTCAAGAAAAGAGGCTTCAAATGTATCATCTGAATCAATTATTAAAATATACTCTGATTTTGAATTTTTGATACCTATATTTCTTGCTGAACTTGGCCCCCTGTTGTTTTGAGTAATTATATGTATCCTATCATCCTTTAAAGTTTTTAAAATCTCTTTTGTAGATTTGTTAGAACCATCATCAACAATAATTATTTGAAAATCCTGAAAAGTCTGTTTAAAGACAGAATTCAATGTTTCCTCGATAAAATCTCCATCATTAAAACATGGAATTACTACGGTAACTTTCGAAATTTTCTTTAACATTGTAATATTCTTTTAAATCTCTTTACAGCACTTTTCAATTTTATTTTAAAAAGATAGGACTTTCCTTTAAAAGTTTGTGCAATTGGTTTTTTATTTGATTTTAAAACACTATCGATCTTTAACAAAATAGTTTTTCTTTCTACAAACCAATCTTCCTTATTTTTTGCAAAAACAGGTTGAGAGATTATGTCAACACCCAAATCTAAATTTTGATCAATCTCAATTAATTTTTGAATCAACTCTTTTTCAGAATTAAAATCATGATAATTAATGAATCTTGCCGGGTTAAAATCCTGATCAACTAATTTATTTCCCCAGTAAATAGGTATGCAATCTCTAAAAATTGGTTCTAAAATTTTTTCTGAAGTATAACCAATCTGAGATTCATTTTCAAAGGAAATGACAAACTTATAATCATTTATAAATTCCATCTTATCTTTTACTCTACCTCCTACATTATTTAAAACTGCTCCACCAGAATCAACTTTTTTTATTTTAGATAGATTATTAAAAAAGTTTATTCTTTTAATTGCTTTTGGATTTGAAACGACCATACAGCAAAACTTAGATTTTTTTGACCAAATTGCCGTATACTCTTCTTTACTCTTTAAATTTTTTAATTTATCAATCATTTTATGATCATCAATATAAAATAAATACAGAGGCAATCTGTAATGGTTTTTTTTTGCATTAAAATCAAAAGAAAAAGCAAAATCACATCCAGAAAAGTTGGGTCTTAAATTTTCTCCAGTATAAAAGATTCTTTTACAATTATATTTAAGATGCACATATCCAAAACAAGAGTAAAAAATTAAATCAGGGTTTACAGCATCAATTGTTACATTATAATTTTCAGATAATAAATTAAATAAATAATTATTATTTTTTATTAAATCTGGCCAAAAATCGACGAAATTAATTCTTATCTCTTTCATTCTACTATCAATTTTCATGATAAATTTAACTTACCAATAACAACCATCTTCGATATTTTTAAAACCATTTGGAGTTTCATCATTATTAGGAAAAACCCAATTTTTATTGAACAGGTTAGAAGTAAATTTGTGATTGACCCACCTATTACCCTTTATACCAAAAAGTATTTGTGTTGCTCCTCCCAAGTGTATAGATTTTTTACCTATTCTTTTTACATGGGCTGCCAAAGGAAAACCATAAGCACCACAGCCAATAATGGCAATGTCGAATTTTTCTCTATCTATTAAATTTTTCATATAATTTAATGCTTCAAACCAATCTTCAAAACCAGTATTATTACCTGCTATAGACTGAATAGATTTTATTGTTCTAAGATTAAACTCAGGAAGAACTGAAGTGTCTTTAAATAATGCTACTCGCTTTTTATATTGCTCTTTAATTGTCTCAACAAATGGGTGAATAACAAGTATATTTTTATTTTCTAAACAAGAAGACCATGGATTATTATGATAATATGGTTCTAAATCTGGAAGTCTGACTTTTACTGTTTTAGATAATTCCTCTTTGAAATAATTTTCTTGACTAAGCCATGAGCCTAAAATATCTACTTCTAACATATCTTGCAACATAGTTTCTGAAAATCTAGAGAGAATACTATTATTGGATGGAAAAATACCTGCATTATTATATGCCGCTATATATGAAGAATCATTAATTTTATAAGAATTAATATCTCCTAAAATGTATTTTAAATACTTTTTATACCCCAACTTTGAAATACAATATTCATGAATAATATTTAATTCCACAGAACCAAATCTAGCAATCATACAAGGGGAGTCACTTTCTAATTTAGCTTTAATTAAGTCTGAAGCTATTTGGTGAGTGTATTCTGCAAATGGGTAAGGGGTTAGCGATTTTTTACTCCCTTTTTTTCTAATTTTTTTAAAAATTCTTCTACTAATAATAACTAATTTATTTGGCATTTTTGTGATATTTTATTTTATAATAAAATCCTCTATTAATAGGATAATAAGACCAAATTTAATAAAAGTTTAAACCCTTAAAGAGATTTAATTATTTTTCGTCCTTACTTTTTATATTTAAAACTTCTTTTTTAAAATAGCTTGTATAAATTCTGGCTTCTTTACGTGTTAAATGCATTCCATCACTTGTTTTGTATATATTAGTATCTATTGGAAGTTTTATAAAATGGTTTTTTGGATAATCATTTATGACCCTATTTCTCAAATATTTTGCACGAGATAACTCGATTAATTCTGGGTTTACAGGCATTTCAAAAAAAACTACACGTACTTCTTTAGATTCTAAAAAATCTACATGACTTTTAAGTTTTTTAAATTGCTGATCCATATAAATAGAGTCAATATGTTTAGAATATGTTTCTTTATGTAAATCTAACATTTTATCAAAAATAGAATTTTTAGAATTATTTTCAATATTTTTATTTTTTAGAGTATCTTTTAGACTATGAACTCTTTTATAAAAGAAGCTATTAACTATTGGAAAAACGAACCCACGTCCAATGTAGGCTAAGGGTTGTTTATCTGTTCTAAAAACAGTAATATTTCTTTTAAGAGTATTTAAAATTGATGATGACATTACTTTTTTAAAGTTATGGTTCTCTCCACCAGTAATTAAGTTTATTTCAATAAAAACATTTTTAGGTACTCTTTTTTTGTTTCTTAGTATAAGTAATCCATCAAAAATACTTTGACCTCCAAAAGATAAATTATAAAAATTTGGTAAACTATCCATTCGAATTCTAAGAGCAAGAGAAGTACCAACAATTAAATTATCTAAAGTATCTATATCAAATAAATACCTCTCAGCAGAGACAATGTTATCTTGCCATTGATTTTGAGATACACTAATTGGCTTCATTTTAAGATAGTAACTCCAACCAATTAAAAGAATTAATGAGAATAATAATGTCTTTTTTATCATAATTATATTTAAAATTGAAAATAAATAAAACTACCCGGAATACCTCTATTCGTTAGAATTAAAAAAATTAAAATACTATAAAATACAAACTTAAACTTATGTAAGGTTTTACTCTTATATTTTGAAGTGAATGAGAAATATAAATGATATAAAATTATTGGGGTTGAGTAAACTATGAGACTAGATATTAAACCAATATTAGCTTTCATATTATTATTTACTAATATACTATTTAAATATTCTATTACATGATTAAAATTTGGTAATTTGAATAATAACCAAGCAAACGAGACCATAGAAAAAACAAAAAAAGTCTTTATAATTTGAATAATAAGAGGCTGTTCTTTTTGCGTTTTTCTCGTAAAAAATCTTTCAATAGCTAATGCCAAACCATGAAAAGCTCCCCATACTGAGTAACTCCATGCTGCACCATGCCAAATCCCACCTAGAATCATAGTTATCATTAGATTTATATAAGTTCTAACTTTTCCTTTTTTATTCCCGCCTAAAGGTATGTATAAATATTCTTGCAAAAATGAAGAAAGTGAAATGTGCCATCTTTTCCAAAATTCTTTAAAAGAAGAAGATATGTAAGGAAAGTTGAAATTATCTTTAAAATTATACCCAAAAAGTCTTGAAGTACCGATTGCAATTAGAGAATATCCTGCAAAGTCTGCGAAAATCTGGCAAGAATATCCAAACAACATAGTAATTAAGCTATAAGTATCTTGTCCTTGAAAATATGGATATGCAATCCAAAAAGTTAAATCTTTTAAATTATCTGCAATTACAATTTTAAAAAAATAGCCTAAAACTATTTCTCTAAAACTCTTTTCCCAATTTATTCGTTTAAACTTTTTCTGTTCTATTTGTGGTAGAAACTCATGAGCTTTTACAATTGGTCCTGCAACTAATTGGGGAAAAAAAGAAATATAAAAAAGTGTTTTTTTTGCATGTTCCAATAATGATTTTGATTCTATTTCATTATTATTAAAATGATTCTCTTTGTAAACATCTACTACTAAACTAATTCCTTGAAATGTAAAAAATGAAATACCAATTGGTAATGGAATTGTGATTAAGAAATTAGTAATACTACTTTCTTCAAAAAATGTTAGGGAAATTAACCCAGCATATTTAAAAAACGCCAATATCAAAAGGTTAGAGCTTACACCAATACAAGCAATTAACTTTGCTTGTTTTTTTCTATTTCCTATAAAATAACTTGTTAAAATATTTACTGCTGCAGATATTAATAATAGAAATACAAGTGAAACACTATTCCACGAATAAAATAGTAAACTAGATATGATTAAAATTGTAATTTGATATTTTGATAATCTGGGGATGTAATAAAAAAACATTGTAGTTATAACCAAACCAACAAATGAAAAACTATTAAATAACATTTACGAATCTATGTTTATGATTTAATTTTTATTTATATAATATTATTTAGTAATAACTATTCTTATCGGTTAATATATCTTTTATTTTATTTTTTGAAAAAAATGATATGTATATTCTAAAAAATATTGAAACTAACTTTTTCCCAAACAAAGTTTTTTCAATTTCTATGAGCATTTTAAAACGATTTGTATCAATTAACTTTCTACTTTCAATTAAGCACTCATAATCCGTTATATATCTTTTAAAATATTGATTCAAAACCAACTCTCTTTCATGAGAATTGTCATCTAAAGTACTTATACCATCTAAATAAAATGTAGATAAAGTGTCTTCTATTTTAAGGTAACTACAATTAAACTTAAATAAAGCCAGAATAAAAAATTTCCAATCAGAAACAATTCTTAAACTTTCATCATACATCCCTACTTTACTAAACAATTCTTTTTTAATAAAAGTTGCTGGATGTGGTAAAGTTGTAGTATATAAATCTGAAAAAGATAGTTTTGCTGGAGATTTGGTAATTCTTGAAGTTCCGTTCCTAACCATTTGTAGATTAAAATAAATTAAATCTTTTTCCATAATAGAATTATGATTTTTTTCTAGAATAGTATCATCAAAAAGATGATCTCCACTATTTATGAATAATAAATATTCACCTTTTGCCTCACTTATTCCTTTATTCATTGCATTAAAAATCCCTGCATCTTTTTCACTTACCCAATAATCAATATATTGATATTCATTCTCTATATATTCTTTACTTCCATCTGAACTACCTCCGTCAATTACTATATATTCAAATTCTTGCCAAGTTTGCCTTTTCACACTTGAAATAGTAGTTATTAAACCTCCCAGATTATTATAATTTATTGTAATGATAGATAGTTTAAACATATATTAAATTTATGAAAGTGCATTTGTATTATTAATAAAAGATTCTCTAGATTTTAATATTTTCTTTGTTTGCTCATGAAAAACAAATGGTGTGAAATTTAAAAACTCTAAAAGTACTTTTATATTGGTTAAGTTTCTTTCAAATAGGAAAACACCAAAAAGAGAAATAAAATTTAAAAAAGAAGATTTTTTTCTTTTTTTCAATAAAAATAAAATAAAATCGTATTGGTTTATAATAGTTCCTGAAAGCTGAAATCCCTTATTTAATTTCTTATAATATTCAACGGTTAAACGAAAAGGTTCAATGTAATGTTTAAATAGTAGTTGCTCATTAAAAAACAAATCTTTTTCAACTAGTAAAAACCACTTACATATTTCAGAATCATCACCAGCATTCAAATTAGCTCCTTTTCTACCGCTAAGTAAACTTGAAAAACCTGAGTTATATAAATTTAGAATTTCTCTTGTTCTAACTACCATACCTGACCCCCAAACATACCCTCTACTATTAATTTTGCCAGTTTCTATATTTTGAACACCTAGAGCATAACTTGCTTGATAGCTTGTAAACCAATCTGGAAATTCTATTGAACTAACAGCCTCTCCTTTACCACCTAAAACTCCTACACTGGGATGCTCTTTCATAAAATCATAAGCAATTTGCAAATAATGTTCATCTAACCAGTTGTCATCATCACAAAAAATCAGTACTTCACCTTTAGCAGAATTTACTCCTTTCTTTCTTGCATTAGATAAACCCGATAAAGGTTCTACAAATATTTTAAAACTAACATTAGAATTAAAGCTATTCCATGTCTTTTGAGCAAATTCTGAAGTTTTATCATTCGAATTATTATCGATAAGTATAAGTTCCCAACTAATATTAGAATCTAACTTCTGTCTATGCAAATGTTCTAAAGTAGGTTGTAACCTATTAAAACTATTGTAACAGCACAAGACAACTGTAATGTCATAATTTACAAACTTCATTTATTATATTAAATTCTTACTAAGAATATTCATTTATTTAGTAAGCGACTCTTTTATTGCAGAAACTATTTTCCTTAAATACTTAGTATTCAATATTTTACATAATCCTTTTTCCAAAATAATTTTAAATCCTTTTGAATATTCAGCTTCTCTTAAAAATTTAAATTCATTATGAGCGATCCAAGATCCACTCCATAAATGTACAGCATAGCTATTCGCTTGGATGTAGTTTTTATAATTAACAATATCTTCTTTCTTTCGATAAGGAAATGGATAAAAAACTTTAACTGGATAAATTGTAACCTCATTATAATTAATCTTTGTTTCGAGTATTTTATTGAATCCATATTTTTTTCTAAACAATTCTGTTACAATAATTGTAATCACAATTTCATACCAATCTATATTTTTTTTAAAATCAATAAAATCATAATTAGACTTACATTCTTTAATAAACTCATTTTCTTTAATAGCCCCAATTATACCACAGCTAATAATGTTTTGCTCTTCAGCTCCAAAAAAGCATTCGTTTCTAATAAAGTTGTTCATTGATTTCAATAGGATCATATCTGTGTCTAAATATATTCCTCCAAATTCATATAAAACTTTTAGCCTAATATAATCACTTACAAAAGCCCATTTTTCTGCCTCATAAGCATGCTTTACAAAAGGGTGCTTTAAATCCGTATTTTTCTCACTCCATTCAATAATTTTATAATCTGGACAATGTTTTTTCCATGACTTGATACAGTCCCTAACTAACTTTGGCTTTCTTTTACCACCAAACCAACAGTAATGAATAATTTTAGGGATCATATTATTGCTTAAAGTTAATTTTTTTATGAATTATTTGATTATACTTAACTTCTAATGGTCTTCCTGAATTAAAAAAATCTGTTGACACTACCTCAATAGAAAATGCATTTTCTAAAATCTCGTAATCTCCAGAGGCATCTCCAAAATATAGATTAAAAAAATACGTTCCCTTTTTATAAATAGGAAAATTTTCTATTATTAGGGTAATTTCGGAATTACCCTCATTTATATTTAAAGATTGACCTATATGTATATTATTAAACCTCATTAATGAATCTTCTTTATCATTATAAATTCCAATACCAAATTCAGGTCCAAACAGCTTCATATGAGATATTACTGTAGCTTTTATCTTAAAAATTGACCCAGACTTTATAATACTTGTTTTATCTCCATTACAGTACAATTCAATATTTTGTATTCCAAATTTCTTTTCTTTTTTTATATCTAAATTAAAAGAGCCTAAAATATTCTGAAGTATTTGTTTTTTTTCATTCTTTAAATAAAAATCTATTACTTCACCTGTTTTACCCTCTAAAATAACATTTCCATTAACTAATAATATCGATTTAGTACACAAACTTTTTACAGCAGCCATATTATGACTTACAAACAACACCGTTCTCCCTCCTTCAGAAGAAATGTCTTGCATTTTTCCTATTGCTTTCTTTTGGAATTCTGCGTCACCTACCGCCAAAACTTCATCTACTATTAATATATCGGGTTCTAAATGAGCTGCTACTGCAAAAGCTAACCTCACTTTCATTCCGCTAGAATAACGTTTTACTGGAGTATCGATATAACGTTCGCAACCAGAAAAAGAAACAATTTCATCTAATTTAGATTGTATTTCTTTTTTGGTCATTCCCAAAATGGCACCATTTAAAAAGATATTTTCTTTCCCTGTCATTTCAGGATGAAATCCTGTACCTACCTCTAATAAAGAAGCAATACGACCATTAGATTTTATATTTCCTGTAGTAGGTCCTGTAACTTTTGATAGTATTTTTAAAAGTGTCGATTTTCCTGCTCCATTTTTTCCAATAATACCTAAAACTTCTCCTCTTTTTACTTCGAAATTAATGTTTTTCAACGCCCAGACATATTCAGAGTTCCCTTTAGACACTCTATCATTAGATTCCCCTATTTTTAAATATGGATCTTCCTTCCCTTGAATTCTGGCTAAAAAACGATTCAAATCATGACTAATAGTACCTGTACCAACTGTTCCTAAACGATATTGTTTAGATACATTTTCTACTTTTAATATTACATTTTTGCTCATATTTAAATAGTATCAATAAAAGTTTTTTCAGTTTTATTAAAAATTAACAAGCCTAAAAAGAAAGTGAAAATCGTAAATATTACGGTGTAAATAATTCCAAAAGCAGAAAAATTGCCATCATTTAAAAGGATAAATCTACCAAATTCTATTAAGTGGGCAATCGGATTATAATCTACAATCCAAGAATAATTTGTTCCTTTTTCTATATTGACCAATTTCTCTCTCATTAGATCTAAAGGATACATAACCGCAGATAAATACATTAACAATTGTACGCCAAAAGAAACCAAGAAAGTTAAATCTCTATACTTAGTTACCATAGAAGAAATAATCATTCCAAGTCCTAAACCAATCATTCCCATTGCAATTACTAGTAATGGAAAAAATAAAATATATTTATTTGGCAAAACCGTATATCCGTTAAAATAATAATAGATGTAAAAACAACTAAATATAAAAAGTTGGATTCCAAACTTCAATAAATTAGAAACCACAATAGACATTGGCATAATTACTCTCGGAAAATATACTTTACCAAAGATGGCTTCGTTCCTTTTAAACGTATCTGATGTTGCCATGAGACATTCCTTAAAATAGTTCCAAATAGTAATGCCTGCTAAATTGAATAAGAATGGCGGTACTTCTCCCGTAGAAATTCCTGCAATATTATTAAAAACTAATGTAAATATTATCGAAGTAAATAATGGCTGAATTAAATACCACAAGGGTCCCAGGATAGTTTGCTTATACAACGTAACAACATCACGCTTTACAAAAAGCAACAACAAATCTCTATACTGCCAAACTTCTTTTAGGTTTAAATCTATTAAACTTGTTTTAGGAGAAATTTCAAAAAGCCATTTTTCGCGCTGCATACATCAATTTTAAGACACAAAACAAATATAATTTATTTTAACAGAAATCATATTGTTTTTCGTTGAATCGTATTATTTTTACAATGAATAAAAAATTTACAAATGAATAAGCAACTTATAGAATGTGTTCCCAACATCAGTGAGGGAAGAGATCTAAAAAAAATTAACCAAATTGCGAATGTTGTAAAAGAAGTAGAAGGTGTTAAGTTATTAGACATCGACCCTGGTAAAGCAACAAACAGAACGGTAATAACTTTTGTTGGTGAACCCAAAAAGGTCATTGAAGCCGCATTTTTGTTAATTAAGAAAGCTTCAGAACTCATAGACATGAGCAATCAAACTGGAGAACATCCCCGTTTTGGTGCTACAGATGTGTGTCCGCTTGTGCCCATTGCTAATATTTCTATGGAAGAAACAGCAAAATACGCACATCAATTAGGAAAACGTGTTGGAGAAGAACTAGGGATTTCTGGTTATTTCTATGAAAATGCTGCCACTTCTGATGATAGAAAAAACCTGGCAACGGTTCGTTCTGGAGAATATGAGGGGCTAAAAGAAAAATTATCAAATCCCAGTTGGAAACCAGATTTTGGACCCACAGAATTTAATGATCAAATTGTTTCCTCTGGTGTGACGGCCATTTCTGCTCGCGATTTTTTAATCGCCTATAATGTAAATTTAAATTCTACCTCTACAAGAAGAGCCAATGCCATTGCTTTTGATATCAGAGAAAATGGACGCATAAAATTAGTAGACGGAAAAAAAGTGATAGATACAAACGGTAACCCTGAAAGAATTCCCGGTAAATTAAAAGCGGTAAAAGGGATTGGTTGGTTTATTGAGGAATATGGAATTGCACAAATTTCCTATAACTTAACCAACATTTCAATTAGCTCTATGCACGAAGCTTTTTATGAAACTTGTATCTCAGCAAACAATCGTGGTCTTCGAGTAACAGGATCAGAATTGGTAGGGCTAGTGCCACTTCAGGCCATGCTAGATGCAGCAGATTTTTATTTGATAAAACAACAACGCTCTTTAGGAATCTCTGAAAGTGAGAAAATAAAAATCGCCATAAAATCTCTAGGATTAGACGATTTAAAACCTTTTAATCCACAAGAAAGAATCATAGAATATGTGATGAATTCTGATACTGAAAAGAAGTTAATCGACCTTAGCGTACAAGATTTTGCAGAAGAAACTGCTTCTGAATCTATGGCTCCAGGTGGTGGAAGTATTTCGGCCTATGTGGGTGCATTAGGAGTTTCATTAGGAACTATGGTGGCCAACTTGTCGGGTCATAAAGCTGGGTGGGATTCTAAGTGGGAATATTTTTCTGATTGGGCAACAAAAGGTCAAAGATATAAAGATCACTTATTGTTTTTAGTAGATGAAGATACCCATGCATTCAATAAAATTATAGCCGGTTTTAGAATGCCTAAAACAACTTCTGAAGAAATAGAAATTAGAAAACAAGCCATTGAAGACGCAACAAAATATGCAACTGAAATTCCCTATAAAGTGATGGAAACCTCCTACAATTCTATTGAAGTGATGCTAGCAATGATGAAAAATGGCATCAAAAATTCTCTTTCTGATGGTGGTGTGGGTGTACTATGTGCCAAAACAGCCGTAACGGGTGCTTATTTTAATGTAAGAATTAATGCAAAAGACATAAAAGACAGATCTTTTGCCAAAGAAATACTAGCAAAAGCCGAAGAAATTTATCAGAAAACACTTGTTTTAGAAAATGAAATGATGGTAATCATAAACAATAGTATCTAAAAAATGGGAGTATCCTATTTAAGTTCCTCTGGAAATTAAAAGGGTAATTCTATGAGTTTATAAGAAGCTTTGAATAGCCAATTCATAGCCCTTTAGGCCAAAACCAAACAAAACACCTTTTGCATTCTCAGCAATATAACTTTGTTGTCTAAAATCTTCACGGGCATGAATATTAGATATATGCACTTCTATCACGGGAGTTTTGATTCCTTTTACGGCATCTCCAATACCAACAGAGGTGTGCGTGTAGGCTGCGGCATTTAAGATAATACCATCAAAAGCAAAACCAACTTCATGTAATTTGTCGATAAGTACACCTTCGATATTCGATTGAAAATAAGAGAGATCTATATTCTTAAACTTCGCTTTTAAATCTTTAAAAAAATCTTCAAAAGTTTCTGAACCATAAATTTCTGGTTCTCTTTTTCCTAGTAAATTTAAATTTGGTCCGTTTATAATAATTAGTTTCATTTTGCTAAAATACTATTATATACTAAAAAAACGGAAGCTTTTAGCTTCCGTTTTTTTTAGTATATAGAAAGGTTTGATTAAAAATCAAACATAATTCCTGCTCCAACAATAGATAATGAACCTCCTGTTATGTTAACTCCTGAATAGTAAGCATTTAACTTCATAGTGTCACTTAGATTATAAACTACCATTGGTTTATAATACAAGCCACTACCACTACCACCAGACATTATAAAGGCTAAACCAAGGTCAAGTCCTGCACTAAATTGGTCTGATAATGCATATCTAGCTGCTCCAGCTATAGGCAAATAAGAGGTATTGGGTAGAGAAATACCATTAACGGTTTTGCCTAGGAAATATTGAAAACCACTGGCAGCACCGTAGGTAAAATCCTCATCGGCATTAAACATGTAAAGAACATCTGCACCAAAAGAAATAGAAGAACCATTACTAGCATCACCAACTGGTAATCCAATATTTGCACCTCCACTAAATCCTTGAGCGTTGACTGTTCCTAATCCAAAAATTGCAAAAACAGCAATCAATAATACTTTTTTCATAATAAATAAGTTTAAGTTTAAACAAAAATAATTAATACATTATAATTTACATATACCCATAATTAGGTATATTGTAAATAAAATTTACGAAGCCAAATAAACAATATTTACAATAATATTCCAAAATATTAGTAATTTATTTAAAGACTTAAAAATAAACTGCAGCCAGTAATTTACAAAAATAGATCGTTCTGATTCATCAATTTTAATATCTTTATAAAATGATTTGGAGAAATGCTATTAAAGATTATCAACTTTTTTTGAAAATAGAAAGAGGTTTGTCTCAAAACACCATAGATGGTTATACTAGAGACCTACAAAAGCTAGTAACTTATCTTAAAAAGAATGAAATAAATAGCAGTCCTATTTCCATTGACAATCATATCATTCAGGAGTTTATATATAAAGTTGCAAAGGAAGTAAGTGCTAGAAGTCAAGCAAGAATTATTTCTGGTTTGCGAAGTTTTTTTAACTATCTAATTTTTGAAGATTACAGAAAAACAAATCCAACAGATATTATTGAAACTCCAAAAATTGGAAGAAAATTACCAGACACTCTATCTGAAAATGAAATAAATGAATTAATTTCTTCTATTGATTTAAGTCATCCTCAAGGAGAAAGAAATAGAACTATTATAGAAACAATGTATAGTTGTGGTCTAAGAGTTAGTGAGTTAATTACTTTAAAAATTTCAGATTTATTTTTTGAAGAAGGCTTTATTAGAGTAGTTGGTAAAGGAAATAAACAACGTTTTGTTCCAATACATTTAAATGCACAAAAATACATTGAATACTATATAAAAGACATTAGAAGTCATATTCAACAAAAAAAAGGATTTGAAGACACCTTGTTTTTAAACAGACTTGGAAAAGCATTAACTAGGCAAATGATTTTTATAATTTTAAAAAATTTAGCCATCAAAATTAATTTGAATAAAAAAATAAGTCCGCACACATTAAGACATTCTTTTGCAACCCATTTATTAAAAAATGGTGCAGATCTTCGTGCAATACAGCAAATGTTAGGTCATGAAAGTATCACAACTACAGAAGTTTATGTACATTTAGATAAAAGTTTTTTAAAGGAAGTAGTAGAATTAAAACATCCAAGAAGTGATTTAAATTTGAAGAAATAGATATAAGGTAAAATTCCCGCTTTCGCGGGAATCACTTTTTCTGTTTATTTGAGTATTTCTCCCTTTTGAAAAGATTAAGATAGCTTCTATTTAGCCATGTTCACTGCTCTAGTTTCTCTAATTACGGTAACTTTTACTTGACCTGGATAAGTCATATCATTTTGTATTTTTTGAGAAATACTGAACGATAATTCTGCTGCTTTCGTATCGCTTACCTTTGTACTTTCTACCATAACACGTAACTCACGTCCGGCTTGTATTGCATAGGCTTTTTGAACTCCTGTAAATCCAAAAGCAATATCTTCTAAATCTTTTAAACGTTGGATATAGGAATCTAAAACTTGTCGTCTTGCTCCAGGTCTTGCCCCTGAAATAGCATCACAAACTTGAACTATTGGAGAAATTAAACTTTTCATTTCAATTTCGTCATGGTGAGCACCAATGGCATTACAAACATCTGGTTTTTCTCCATACTTTTCTGCCCATTGCATTCCTAACAATGCATGAGGAAGTTCGCTTTCTTCATTGGGTACTTTTCCAATATCGTGTAATAATCCTGCGCGTTTTGCAGCTTTAGAATTCATCCCCATTTCTGCGGCCATAATTCCACAGAGATTGGAAACTTCACGTGAATGTTGTAATAAGTTTTGTCCGTAAGAGGATCTATATTTCATTCTACCAACCGCTTTTACTAACTCTGGATGCAGTCCATGAATTCCTAAGTCTATAACAGTTCTTTTACCCACCTCTATAATTTCTTGAGTAATCTGTTTTTCTGTTTTTTTAACAACTTCCTCTATTCTAGCAGGGTGAATTCTACCATCTGTTACTAATTTATGCAAGGACAAGCGTGCAATTTCTCTTCGAATAGGATCAAAACAAGAAAGGATAATTGCATCGGGTGTATCATCTACAATAATTTCTACGCCTGTTGCAGATTCTATTGCTCTGATATTTCTTCCTTCTCTACCAATAATTCTACCTTTCACATCATCAGAGTCCAAATTAAAAACAGATACACAATTCTCTACAGCTTGTTCAACACCTACTCGTTGTATTGTCCCTAAAACAACTTTTCTAGCCTCTTGTTCTGCTGTTAATTTAGCTTCTTCTATAGAGGTTTGTACAAAGGCCATTGCCTCTGTTTTTGCAATGTCTTTTAAGGATGATACTAATTCTTTTTTTGCTTCCTCTGCAGATAACCCCGATATTTGCTCTAACATATCTACATGTCTCTTGTGCATTGTTTGAAGTTCGCTTTCTTTTTTTTCTAGAAAATCTAACTTATAATTGTAATCTTTCTCTTTATGTTCTAGGGAGTTATTTAGTTTTTTGTTTCTATCAACTTCTGAAGCTACTTGAGATTCTCTGTCTCTAATTCGTTTCTCTACATCAGAGATCTTTTTCTCTCTAGCAATAATAACTTTTTCGTGTTCAGACTTTAGTTCAATAAATTTTTGTTTGGCTTGTAATATTTTATCTTTTCTTATTGATTCTGCATCTATTTTTGCTTCCTTAAGTATTGCTGATGCCTCTTTCTGTGTAGCACTTATAATTTTTTTTTCTTTCGATTTCTCAATTGCTTTTGCAATAACAAAACCAATAATTATTCCTATTAAAATTCCCACAATAAAGGGAAGTATCATTCCATCCATAATTTAAGTTTAGTATATAAAAAAAGCCTACATCAGTTGGGTTTTTAAACTCCTTTATGATATTTATAAGACTAACTAACTGGTCAAGGATCCACTTGGTGCTGAATAAATTCAGAAACTATGGCTTGCTTTTACAATTAAGACTCATCCTTCATAATTGAATAATGTTGAGTTTAATAAACAAATTACTAACGTAGGCAGTGTATTGTTAATGTATTTTAAAGAACTTATTCTAAATGAGAACTCACCAATTTGGTTAATTCTTTTAACTTATTTATTGCTTCAATATTTGTAGAATCTTTTTCTATAGACGCTATTTCTGTTTTGGATGCAAATTGCAATGCGCACATTGCTAAAACATCCTGTTTATCACTTACAGCATAATTTTGCTCGTATACAGCAATTAACTTATTTATAGCATTGGCCGCTTTTCGCATTCCTTCCTCTTCATGAATGTTATTTACACTTAGAGGGTAAGTTCTTCCAGCTATAACAAGGTTAATTTTTAGTTTTCCCACAATTTAATGAACTTATTCTTGTAATTGAATAATACATCTGTCGATTTCTCGAATTAAAGCATTTATTTTAAGTTTTGTATCTCTTGTATTTGTACTTCTGCCATCTATAGTTTTTGCAATTTTAAGCAAATCATATTCTTTTTTTTGAGTTGCTAGTAGTTGCTCTTTTTCCAAAAGTTTATGTTGCAATCTGTTTGTGTTTTGTAGCAATACATCATTTTCATTCTTTAAAAACTCATAATTTGAAAGTAAGTTTTCTAACTTATCTTGCAGTAAATGAATTGCTTCTAATGTATTGCTCATACAACTTTATAGAATAAAACTATTCTCACAAAGTTAACAATCTGTTTTAAATACTACAACATTTTATCGATTTTTTACTAAAACACTGATACACAAAACACTAAAAACAAAAATGATTTTTAGTATTTTTACCAAAAATTAGCAGTCTTTGAAGTATTATTTATTATTTATTTTCTTTTTTATTAGTTTATTAAATTTTTCACAAGAAAAGTATCCTACAAATTATTTTAGAAGCCCTTTAGACATTCCTATTATTTTTTCTGGTACTTTTGGCGAGTTAAGAAGCAATCATTTTCATTCTGGAGTTGATATCAAAACCCAAGGTAAAGAAGGTTTAAAAGTGTATGCTGCTGCAGATGGTTATGTCTCTCGTATTAAAGTTTCTCAATATGGTTTTGGTAAAGCAATATACGTTACACATTTAAACGGTTATACAACAGTATACGCCCATTTAAGTAAATATGCTGATGAAATTGAGACCTATGTAAAATCTATACAATATAAGAAAGAACGTTATTCTACAGGAAACATTTTCTTAAAAAACTCTAAGTTTCCGGTGAAAAAGGGTGAAGTTATTGCGTTTTCTGGAGATACAGGTGGTTCTGGTGGCCCCCATTTGCACTATGAAATTAGAAATACTAAAACCGAAAAAATTATCAATCCAATGTTCTTTGGTTTACTTTCAGAGGATACAAAATCACCAACCATACAAGCTTTAATGGTATACCCTCTAAATGCTAATGCTAGAATAAATCAGAAAAATTTAAAATTCAGAATACCAATAAAAAATATTGGCAATGGAAATTATATTGCAGAGAGAATTTCTGCAAGCGGTAATATTGGTTTTGGTATAAATGTTTTTGATAGATTAAATAAGGCCCTCAATAAAAACGGAATTTATAGTCTAGAAATGTTGGTTAATGGCAAACGTGTTTATTATCATGATGTAGAAACATTTTCATTTTCCGAGAGTAAATATATCAATTTATTAATTGATTATAAGCACTATAAAAAATACAAAAGTAGAATTCAGAAAACTCATAAAGTGCTGGCTAATAAATTATCACTTTACAAAAACCTTGTTAATAATGGTCAAATTACCATTAATAAAGGAATGAATTATACTGTTAAAATTATTGCAAAAGACTTTAAGGGAAATAGCAGTTCTGTTAAAATTCCAATTATAGGTAGAAAAAGTAACACCATTTTCTCTGAACAAAAAGACAGCACGGCTTATAAAGTTATTGCAAAAAAATTCAATAAATTTCATTTAGATAATGTTACTATTGCTTTTCCAAAAAACACATTTTATGAAAATGTGTATTTAGATTTTAAAGTTAAAAATGGAATTGCAAAAATTCATACGCCAACAATTCCCTTAGATAAAAAATATACTTTAACATTTAATGTTTCTAAATATTCTGAAGCTGAAAAACAACAATTATACATTGCTAATATTGAGTATCCTAAATACCCTAAATATCAATTTACTAGAAAAAAAGATAGTACTTTTTTTACTACCACAAAAACACTAGGAAATTACACACTAAAATATGATAAACAAAAACCTAAAGCCAAAATTCTATATTTTAAAGACGGAGATTGGATCTCTAATTTAAAAACCATAAAGGTTAAAATTTCTGATATTGGCTCTGGCATAAAAAACTACAGAGCAACTATAGACGATCAATGGATTTTAATGGAATACAATCACAAAAAAGGAGTATTAACCTATAAGTTTAGCGATAAAAAATTGTTTGGTAGCAAACATATCCTTAAAATTGTAGTCTCAGACAATGTAGGAAATACGAATACGCTTTCTGCAACGTTTTATAAAAAACAAGAAAACAAAGATTAGCTACTAAGGGAAACTTATGAAAAAAATATTATTCTTTTTATTATTATTTCCCTCTATTATAGTTGCACAGAAAACAACAATATTAAAAGGAGTTGTAAAAAATAAAAAGCAACAGCCTATAGAAAATGTTTCTGTAAAATATAAAGATATAGGCACCACTACAGACAAAGATGGTAAATACCAAATAAGAGTTCCCTTTAAAGAAAAAATTACATTAGTTTTTAGTCATATTTCTTATCGCAGTTTTACAAAAAAACTAACTGCTAAAAGTAGAAATGCAATTAGATTCTCTCCTATTCTAATTTCAAAAACAGAACAATTAGAAGAAATCATAGTTAAAGACAACAAGAAAGAAGCACAAGGAATTACCAAAATAGATCCTTTAAAAGCAAAAAATATAATTGGTGCTAATGCTGGTGTAGAAAATATTTTAATGACTCTTCCTGGTGTAAACAATAATAATGAATTAAGTACACAATACAATGTGAGAGGTGGTAATTTTGATGAAAACCTTGTGTATGTTAATGGCATAGAAGTTTACAGGCCTTTTTTAATTAGATCTGGTCAACAAGAAGGTTTAAGTTTCATCAACTCTAATATGGTGCAAAATATTAATTTTTCTGCAGGTGGATTTCAAGCAAAATATGGTGATAAACTCTCATCTGTACTAGATATTACTTATAAAAAACCTCAGGCGCTTTCAGTGAATGTAGACTTCAGTTTATTAGGGGGAAGTATTACTTTTGAGGATCTTATGTTAGATAAAAAATTAAGTGTAATTGTCGGAATTAGACATAGAGACAACAGTTTATTTGTAAATAGCAAACAGATTGAAACTAACTTTAGACCTCAATTTACAGATGTGCAATCGTTTGTGTCATATTCGGTTTCAGAGCTCTTAAAAGTAAACTTTTTAGGAAATTTTTCTTTAAATAATTATAATTACAAACCAATTTTAAGGAGAACTCGTTTTGGCACAATTGCAAATCCTTTAGAATTAATCGTTTTTTATAGTGGGCAAGAAAAAGATACTTACCAAACAATGTTTGGAGCCTTATCTGCTGACTTTAAAGCAAGCGAAAACTTAAATTTTACAGGAACAATCTCTTCCTACAATACACAAGAAGAAGAACATTTTGACATTGCCGCCTCCTATAATTTAGGAGAAGTTGATGCAAATATCGGTTCAGAAAATTTTGGTGAAGTTAGCTTTTCTCAAGGAATTGGCTCTCAATTAAATCATGCACGTAATGATTTAGATGCTCTAATAAGTAATATTCAAATCAAAGGGAGGTATAAAAATTCAAAGCAAGAATTGTCTTTTGGTGTTAAATATCAAAAAGAAGATATCAAAGACAGAATTAGAGAATGGGAAGTTATAGACTCTCTCGGTTTTTCTATACGTCCTCCAAATCATATTGGTAATAATGAACCTTACCAACCTTTTGAAGGAGCCATTACACCTTTTCAAAGCATTAGAACAGGAAATAATGTGGAAATAAATCGTCTTTCTGGATTTATTCAATTTAATGAACGCCTTTTTTGGAACGATAATGAAGTTTGGTATAACTTTGGAGTTAGGAGCCAAGCTTGGACAGTTTCATCTAACCGCTTAACATCTAAAAATCAGTTTACAGTTAGTCCAAGAGTACAATTTGCAATCAAACCAAATTGGAATAGAGATATGCTTTTTAGAATTTCTGGAGGATGGTATTCTCAACCTCCATCATATAGAGAATTGAGGGATGCTAACGGAGATATAAATATTGATTTAAAAGCGCAAAAATCCATTCATTTAGTAACTGGCATGGATTATAGTTTTTCTATGTGGGAAAGACCTTTCAAACTGACTTCTGAATTATACTATAAAGATTTATCAAATGTAAATGCATATACTATTGATAATGTTAGAATTAGATACAGGGCAGACAATCTAACAACAGCTTACGCGCATGGATTGGATATTAGATTAAATGGTGAGTTTGTTCCAGGAAGTGAAAGCTGGGTGAGTTTGGGATATTTAAAAACCGAAGAAAATATTGATAACAGAGGAGATATTTCTAGACCTTCTGATCAACGAATAAAATTTGGAATTCTTTTCCAAGATTATGTACCAAATTTACCAGATTTAAAAGTCTATCTAAATTTAGTCTATAACACAGGTGTCCCCGGAGGTTCTCCTTCATATTCGGATGTTTACCAATTTCAAAATAGATTAAGAGACTATAAACGTGCAGATTTAGGTCTTTCTTATATATTTACAGATACCAATAAACCCCATACCAAAGGTTGGTTATCTAACTTTAAAGAGTTGTCTGCTGGTTTAGAACTTTTTAATATGTTTGATATTCAGAATTCAATTACAAATACTTGGGTAAGAGATGTATATTCTAAAACTCAATTTGGAATCCCTAACTTTATGACAGGGAGAGTCTTAAATTTTAAAATTGGTATGAAATTTTAAAAAATAGTTGTTTAGATCAATTTAACAGGCAATACTAAAATTCCTATTTAATATTATCCCAAAATTTGAGCAGCATGTGCTTTTGTTTTTACTTTCAAGATAATATCCTCAATAACTCCCTTTTCATCAATTACAAAAGTAGTTCTGTGAATTCCATCATATTCTTTACCCATAAATTTCTTTGGCCCCCAAACACCATAAGCTTTTATCACAGACTTTTCCTCATCTGCTAGCAGTGGAAAAGGCAATTGATGTTTATTAATCCAGTTTTGTTGTCTTTTGGCAGAATCTGCACTTGCGCCAAGAATTGCATATCCTTTTGCTAAAAAAGATTGATAATTATCGCGTAAATCACAAGCTTCATTTGTACAGCCTGGTGTACTGGCTTTTGGATAAAAAAATAAAACCAATTTTTTACCAGCATAATCAGATAATTGAAGGGTATTTCCTTTTTCATCTTTGGATGAAAAGTTTGGAGCTAAATCTCCTATTTTTAGTGTTGTCATTTTTTAAGTATTTAATTAACAAATATAAGGAGAGAATTAATTATTACCTGTATTAGTAGAGAGAAAAAACTATAATTTAATAAAAAAAGGCAGCAACCTAAAAATTGCTACCTTTTAATTAAATAAAAAACAATGTGTAAATTTTTTTGATTTTTCTAATCAGAGAAAGGGTCATTAAATTGTTCATAGGTAGTTGCAGAACAAGGGCCTGAAGATTGAACTGAAGCATACACTACATTTGTATCATTCAAATACGTTATAGTAAAATTTATGCCCTGAGTAACGATAGCATTTTTATCACTGTTTGCCCATTCCCAAAAACCACCTGGAGTTATTGGACCAGTTCTAGAAGTCCTAGCATATATACCTCCATCAGGATAAAATGCAAGATAACCAAGGTTATTTTCAGTAACATCTTCTCCACATTCCTCTGGACCATTAACAGTTATTTTTGAAGTAACATGCGTCCACCACTTTTGAGTTTCACCACTCTCTGGGGAATCAGAAAAACCCGTCAAAGCTAATTGCCTTTTTTCTACACTTACTATTTCTCCTGAAGGTGCATCATCAAATGGATTACCGTCCCCATCGCTACTGGAACAAGATGTAATGATACTAACAAATGCTACAGCAACAAATAATTTTGTTAATTTAAAGAAAGATTTCATAATAAATAAATTTAAGTTTCGACAAAAGTAGTAAATACAAGATGCTGTGTATATACCTAATATTAGGTATATTTTCCATTATATATTATAAAATCAAATAAATAATAATAATCTTTGCAACTTTAAATACAAATTTATTCAAGATGAATAAACAAGAGAAAGTACAATTTGTAATTGATACACTTCAAAAGAAATATCCTTCAATTCCTATTCCTTTAGATCATAAAGATCCCTACACTCTTTTAATTGCTGTTTTATTATCTGCCCAATGTACAGATGTTAGAGTAAATAAAATTACACCCCTTTTATTCGCTAAAGCAGACAATCCTTTTGATATGGTTAAAATGTCTGTGGAAGAGATTAAAGCAATAATTAGACCTTGCGGATTGTCTCCTATGAAATCCAAAGGAATTTATGGTTTGTCTAAAATACTCATAGAAAAATACAATGGGACAGTACCAAAGAGTTTTAAAGGTTTAGAAGAATTACCTGCGGTGGGTCATAAAACAGCAAGTGTGGTGATGAGTCAAGCTTTTGGAGTGCCAGCGTTTCCCGTAGATACTCACATTCACAGATTGCTATTTCGTTGGAATTTAAGTAATGGCAAAAACGTGGTTCAAACAGAAAAAGATGCTAAAAGATTGTTTCCAAAGGAAATTTGGAACGATTTACATTTACAAATAATTTGGTATGGAAGAGAATATTCCCCTGCAAGAGGTTGGGATTTAGACAAGGATATTATTACTAAAACAATTGGTAGAAAATCTGTTTTGAAGGACTATTATAAAAAGGTAAAACAATAAAAATTTAATAAAAAGTTCTTGAGGCCAAGAATCCCAGAGCAGAGAGATTGTCATTTCGACGATTAGGAGAAATCTCATTATATAGATTTCGTCTTTTGAGATTCCCGTTTTCACGGGAATGACAATAGTTTAGAAACTATAGCGTAAAGTGCCAGGAAATTATTTCAATTAAAAACCATGACAAAACAAATGATAAATTCCTTTACATATTTTAAAATTGATTTTACATATAGGAAAAATCAGTATCAATTCTAATGAAATTTAATCATCTTTTTGCAACTTATTTATAATGTAAGCTTTCTTGTTTTCAAATTGAGGAAACGCATTAATTAGATTGTTATTATTTACTTTAAAAACAAAAAGTTCTTTTGGTAAATTTTCTTTCCCATTTTTTTTTGCAATAGCATTTGAAAATTCTATTTTTTTTATTTCTAAATGAAGACTATCTTTTTTAAGTAACCATTTACCAAAAGAAAAAATTCCACAAGTTTTATATAAATAAGTACTGTCTTTTTTTAAAACTAATGTTGAATTACCAATACTACTTTTAGTATTGTAAGAAATAATATCAGCCCATGAAGCTTTTGAACTACTATAGACACCAGAAATACCTTCTTTATTGGAACAGGAATTAAAAATAATCGTACAAAAAATTAAAATTTTATTTCTCACAAAAAAACCCAAAGTAATTTTGAATATGATAAGACTAAACCAACATTAATTTAAAAATAACTTCCTCACCCAATTCTTCATTCATCATTTTTATAATTTTTTTTGTTCCATAACTTAATTCTTCCCGGAGCACAGAAGATGACAACTGGATAATTAAAGTTTTATTTTGCAGTCTTACAGATGTAGTGTGCGATGCCACTCCAGGTCCCATCATTTGTGTCCAAGTTTCTTCTATTTTTAGTTTTTGCATGCCTTTACTCAAGTTATTTTCCTTGATAAAAGATTGCATTAAATCTTGAATTGAAAAAGAATCGTTTTCTCTTTTTGCCATTACAACTTAAAAATTTGATAGGGTTTATTACTTTGTTTTACAATATTTTCTGTTCTTTCAGAATGGGTATCTGTGATAAAAATCTGTCCAAAATCATCATTATTTACCAAATCTACAATTTGTGACACTCTTTTTTCATCTAATTTATCAAAAATATCATCTAATAACAAAATTGGTACTACAGAAGATTGCTGTTTAATAAATTCAAACTGCGCCAACTTTAAGGCTATTAAGTAAGATTTTTGCTGCCCTTGAGATCCAAATTTTTTAATGGGATACTCACCAATCTCAAAGCTTAAATCGTCTTTATGAATTCCTGATGATGTGTATTGTAAAACCTTATCTTTTTCTAAAGAGTTGTGCAATAAATCTGTTAAAGAGAAATCATGAAGTTGACTCTTATATTCTAAATTAACTTGTTCTTTATCGCCAGATACTATTTGGTATTTTTTATTAAAAATGGGAATAAAATCAGCTAAAAAAGATTTTCTTGCTATATATATTTGGGTCCCATAGTCTGTTAACTGTTCATTGTAAACACTCAAATTTAAGGCATCGTAAGTTCTGTTTGCTGCAAAATATTTTAACAATGCATTTCTTTGGCTTAGCACCTTATTATAATCAATTAAGTTTTTTAGATAACTTTTATTTTGTTGAGAGATGACACCGTCAATAAATTTTCGTCTTGTTTCACTTCCTTCAGTAACCAAATCTCTATCTGCTGGAGAAATAATTACCAAAGGTAACTTACCTATATGCTCAGAAAACTTATCATAACTCTTCCCATTTCTTTTCAATACTTTTTTCTGACCAAGTTTTAAACTACAAACAATTTTTTCTGCCCTTTCATTTATTGAATAATCTCCTTCAACCATAAAAAACCCTTCACCATGTCGAATATTTTGTTTGGCTACAGGATTAAAGTAGCTTTTTGCAAAAGACAAATAGTAAATTGCATCTAGAACATTGGTTTTGCCAACGCCATTATCGCCCACAAAACAATTTATTTTCTCTTGAAAATCAAAAGACTGTGATTCAATATTCTTGAAATTAACCAAAGAAATTTTTTTCAAATACATAGTAGTAGTTTCAATATAAAAACGAATTGCAAATTATTGAAAATTTTGCGAATTATCCGCTTTTAAAATCCAATTAAAAAAACTATTTTTGCCGCGACTAATTTTTAAGGAAAGATGGCAACATATAAGAAGAAATATAGACCAGAAGGTAAAAAAGAAGAAAATAAAATTGACGAATCAGAATTTGAAACTGCTGGAGTATTAAATACGTTGGATGAAACTGCTTCAAGGTCTGAACAATGGATAGAAAAAAATAGCAAACCTTTATTTTACGGTTTAGTTTTGATTGTTGGTTTATTTCTTGCGTATTTAGCATATAACAAATATGTTGTTCAGCCAAAAGAATTAAATGCCTCTAATGAGTTAGCTTTCCCCAGAAAACATTTTGATGAAGCAGCAACTGCAGGTTCTGGTATAGATTCTTTACTTACTTTAGGTTTAGAAGGTGCAGATGGTAAATATGGTTTTTTAGATATTGCTACCTCTTTTAGCGGAACAGATGCCGGAAATTTAGCAAATTATTACGCTGGTGTTTCTTATTTACAAATGAAACAATATGATAAGGCAATTGAATTTTTAGGAAAATTTGATTCGAATGATGAAATGCTAGGACCAGTTGCATTAGGTGCAATGGGTGATGCTTTTTCGGATATCAACCAACAGGAAGAGGCCTTAGAGTACTATGAAAAAGCCGCTAATAAAAAAACAAATGATTTTACAACTCCATTGTATTTATTCAAAGCTGGGCAAACAGCAATGGAATTAAAGAAATTTGACAAAGCAGAAAAATTATTTACAGAGATAAAAAATAGCTATTCAAAATCAGATCAAGGTAAAGATATTGAGAAGTTTATTAATGCTGCTAAATACGCAAACTAATTTTCAGTAAAAACTGTAACCGCTAGCAAACGCTCTCTGAGTTCTAAATACTGAATACCGAATACTGAATAAAAATGGCTACAAGCAATTTATCATATTACGATAAAACAACAATCCCAAATGCGAAACCTTTTCGATTTGGGATTGTTGTTTCGGAATGGAATCCAGAAATTACAAAGAATCTTCTAAAAGGTGCTCTTGAAGCCTTGATAGACTGTGGTGCCAAAAAAGAAAATATTCTTTCTTGGGAGGTACCTGGTAGTTTTGAACTTGTTTATGGTTGTAAAAAAATGATTGAATCTCAAAAAATAGATGCCATTATTGCAATTGGAAATGTAATACAAGGAGAAACCAAGCATTTCGATTTTGTTTGTGATGGTGTTACTCAGGGTATTATAGATTTGAATATTAAGTACGATGTTCCTGTTATTTTTTGTGTACTAACAGACAATACAAAACAACAATCCATAGACAGATCTGGGGGTAAATTGGGTAATAAAGGGGTAGAATGTGCAATTGCTGCAATAAAAATGGCTGCGCTTAAAAACCTTGATACTCCAAACAGTAGTATTGGCTTTTAACAAAAAAAATCATTCTTCATATAAATTAAGAATACTTTTAACATCATTTTTTGAGGAATTCCTTTTAATTCTGTAAATTTGAAATACTTTAAAAGTGGTCTAATATTTGATTAAATCTAATCAATATTTACAATTAATTTTTAAAACTATGGGATTTTTAAAACGTACAAATAAAAAATTTGACTATCAACCGAGATATTACAAAGGAGAAGGAAGTCCATATAAAATTAAACATAAGTTTGATGAGTTTAGAGTTACAGCAGGTGAAAACAAGGGATTAAAAGGAAAATTTAATGATGCTTTTGATGAGTTAAAGAATTCTGGAAGAGGCGTTAATAAAACAATTTTATATATCATTTTCTTATTAGTTCTTATCTTCTTATACATTATCGACTTTGATCTATCAATTTTTTATAAATAATTAATGTCAGATATTATTCAGCTTTTACCAGATCATGTTGCAAATCAAATTGCTGCAGGAGAAGTAGTACAACGACCTGCTTCTGTAGTAAAAGAATTGTTAGAAAATGCTATTGATGCAGGTGCAACCTCTATAAAACTATTATTAAAAGATGCTGGCAAAACATTAATACAAGTGATAGATGATGGAAAAGGAATGAGTTCAACCGATGCTCGTTTGTCTTTTGAACGTCATGCAACTTCTAAAATTAAAAAAGCTGAAGATTTATTTAATTTAAATACCAAAGGATTTCGTGGTGAAGCTTTGGCCTCTATTGCTGCAATTTCTCATGTTGAGTTGAAAACAAAACAAGAAAATCAAGAATTAGGAACTCAAATTAAAATTGAAGGAAGTAAAGTAATTTCTCAAGACTTTATTTCTACTGGAAAAGGAACAAGTATTGCCGTAAAAAATCTGTTTTATAACATCCCTGCAAGGCGAAATTTCTTAAAATCAGATACGGTTGAAACACGGCATATTATTGACGAATTTCAGCGAGTTGCATTAGCACATCCTACAATTTCATTTTTATTACATCATAACAATAATGAGGTTTATCATTTAAAGGATAGCAATTTAAGAAAGCGAATTGTTGCCATTTTTGGAACTAAAATGAATGAAAAATTAGTACCAATTGATGAACAAACAGCTATTATAACCATTAAAGGATTTGTTGCAAAATCGGAGTTTTCCAAACGAAAGCGCGGCGAACAATTCTTTTTTGTAAACGAGCGTTTTATAAAAAGTTCTTACTTACATCATGCTGTTGTAAATGCTTTTGATGGATTAATAGAACAGGGGTGCCATCCCTCCTATTTTTTATATTTAAAAGTTCCTGCCAATAGTATTGATATTAATATTCATCCTACAAAAACAGAAATTAAGTTTGATAATGAAAAAGCATTGTATGCTATTTTAAGAGCAACTGTAAAGCATAGTTTAGGACAGTTTAATATTACGCCAGTATTAGATTTCAATAGAGATTCGACATTAGATACACCTTATAATTTTAAAAATAAAGGAGTCGTTTCTACACCAAGAATTTCGGTAGATCCAGAATTTAATCCGTTTAAAGAGGAAGAAAAAAGAAGCTTTACATCCTCTTCTTATTCAGCTCAAAAACAAACTGAAAGTTGGGAATCTCTGTATACCTCTGTTGCTATTACAGACGAAGAAAAAGAATCTGAACTGTTTGAAAATCAACAAGAATCAAAAACGCAAAAAACATTTCAAATTCAAAGAAAATATATTTTAAGTTCTATAAAATCTGGCGTGGTGTTAATTCATCAATCCTTGGCACACCAAAGAGTTTTGTACGAACAATTTTTAGAAAGTATCACAGTTAAAGAAGCAAATAGTCAGCAATTATTATTTCCTGTTAAAATTGGGTTTTCATCGGCAGAAATAGAAATGATTTACTCCATTAAAAACGAATTAGAAAATGCCGGTTTTTCTTTTGATGAATTTAAAAAAGATAGTGTTACTATTAAAGGAATCCCTATTTCTGTTACAGAGAGTAAAATTACTATTATTATAGAAGAATTATTAAATGATATAAGTTTAGAAGTTCCTGATGCAAGTTTTAGTCATTTTGATGTAATGGCAAAATCATTTGCAAAAACATTATCTATAAAAACAGGTACAAAATTGTCTGAAAAAGAACAAGAAGGTTTGGTAAACGATTTGTTTTCTTGCAAAGAGCCAACAGTTTCACCTGGTGGAAAGGCAATTTTTAAAACCCTAACATTAAACGAAATAGACAATCTATTTAATCATTAAAAAATGAATAGACTTACAGATGCTATAAAACACTTAATAATTATCAATGTAATTTTATTTGTTGTGCCACAACTTTTAAAATTAGATTTAACAAATATATTTGCTTTACATTTTCCAAAGAATGATCATTTTGGAATTTGGCAATATATTACTCACATGTTTATGCATGGTAGTTTTGCTCATATTTTATTTAATATGTATGGCTTATGGGCTTTTGGAACACCATTGGAACAAATGTGGGGAAAAAAGAAGTTTATTTTCTTCTACTTTTCTGCTGGAATTGGAGCTGGATTTATTTATACATTGGTTAATTATTATCAATTTAATGGAATTTATGATTTATTTCTAAGTGCAGGTTTAAATCCTTCAGAAATACTATCAATTTTAGAAAAAGGAAGTACGAATGATTATAGAGTTATTGAAAATATTACGCAAGAACAATTTAATAAGATAACATCTTTATATAAAACTCCAGCAGTTGGAGCTTCTGGAGCTGTTTATGGAGTATTAGTTGCCTTTGGGTTGTATTTTAAAGAAGCTAAACTCGCATTGATATTTTTACCAATTCCAATTGCTGCAAAATACTTTATTCCCATTATGATCTTAGGTGATTTGTTCTTTGGGGTCACTAAGTATTCTGTTGGAAATATTGCACATTTTGCCCATATTGGTGGTGCCTTAATAGGATTTATTATTGCTTGGTATTGGAAGAAAAATCAATTTAAAATTTATTAGATTGTCATTTATAGAGAACATACAAAATCGTTTTAAACAGGGTTCTATTGTAGAGAAACTTATCTACATAAACATTAGTGTGTTTTTTGTTACTTTGTTGATTAATGTTTTTCAAGGCTTGTATAAAAATGAATCTAATTTTATTTTAGAATGGTTTTCTTTGAATGCAAATTATACTGAATTCCTAAGCAAACCTTGGTCAATAATTTCTTATGGATTTTTGCACGCAGGTTTTCTGCATATTTTAATGAACCTCATTGCTTTGTATTATATCGGTAATTTGTTCATTGGATATTTTACACAAAAGCAATTACTAATTTTTTACATCGTAGGGACAATATTCGGTGGGGTATTTTTTTTAGTAGGTTATAATTATTTTCCACTATTTAAAAATCAAACAGCAATACTGGTTGGGGCCTCTGCTGGGATTTCTGCAATATTTGTTGGTATTGCAAGCTATATGCCCAATTACCAACTAAAAATACGGTTTATTGGTTTTGTAAAATTATGGCACATAGCTGCTATTTGGGTTGGGTTGGATTTTTTAGGCCTTGCAGGAAGTAATGCTGGAGGACATTTCTCTCATTTAGGTGGTGCTTTATTTGGATATCTCTACATAAATCAAGCTCGCAATAAAAAAATAGATATTTTAGGGAATCTATTTAATTTGTTTAAAAAGAAAGAGAAACCTCTAAAAACTGTCTATAAATCGAATAAGAAAAAAAGACCTGTTGCTAAAAATAAATCAGTAAATCAAAAGGAAATTGATAGTATCTTAGATAAAATTGGTAAATCTGGTTATGATGCTTTAAATAAGCAAGAAAAAGAGTTTTTGTTTAAACAAGGAAAAAAATAACATGAAAAAATTATCCTTTATAGACAAATTTTTTTACTTCATTAATTCACTTTTAGCCATCATTTTATTGTTCAGTTATTTACTGCCATTTGTATCTCCAAATACAATTCCAATATTTGCAGTTTTGAGTCTATTTGTGCCTGTATTGGTCATTATTAACCTAATATTTGTAATTTATTGGTTGATAAAGTTGAAAAAACAGTTTTTTTTATCAACTACAGTTTTAGCAATTGGTTGGTTTTTTTCACCTCCATTTTATAAAATATCTGATAAAAATTCCTCTTTGAATGACGATTTAAAAATAATGAGTTTTAATGTTAAGTCATTCGATTTATTCATTCATAAAACAGATACAAGCTCACAAACAAATGGGTATGATTTTATTTCAGAAAAAAACCCTGATGTGATAGCAATTCAAGAATTTTATCAGTCTAAAAAAATAAAACTTTCTTTTCCTTACAGCTATATTGAAACTAGAAGTGTTAAGAGTAAATATGGAATGGCCATTTTTTCAAAATTTAAAATTATAAGTTCAGGTTCTTTAAATTTTAAAGGCACTTCTAACAATATTATTTATGCAGATATTGTAAAACAAAAAGACACCATAAGGATATACAATATTCATTTAGAGTCATTAGGAATTAAGCCAAATGAGCAAAATTTTGGAGAAGAAAATTCTGAAAAGCTATTAAAAAGGGTTGCAAATTCTTTTAAAAAACAAGCAGATCAAACCAAACAATTTCTGGCACACGAGCAACAATGGAAGGGCAAAAAAATAGTTTGTGGAGATTTTAACAATACATCTTATTCTTGGATTTACAATCAAATTTCTAGAGGTAAAAAAGATGCCTTTATTGAAGCTGGTAAAGGTTTTGGGAAAAGTTATGAATATATCTTTCCTACAAGAATAGATTTTATTTTAACAGATGAAACTGCTATTGTTAATCAATTCAAAACATTTTCTATAAAATATTCTGATCACTTTCCTATTCAGGCTAAAATTAACTGGCAAGTTTCTTTATATTAGCATTTTTAAAACCTCTTTTAAGTTCATGAAACATTTTGAAGTTGCAGTTATTGGTAGTGGCCCTTCAGGAGCATCAACAGCTTTTCATTTAGGGAAGCAAGGAGTTTCAACCGTCATCATAGAAAAAGAAACACTTCCTCGTTATAAAACTTGTGGTGGTGGATTTGTAAATCGCGGAAAAAAGGATATGCCTTTTGAAATTAATGATGTTATTGAGCGTGAATTTTTTGCTGTAGATAGTTATTTTAACAATGGTAAAATTCATTTTCAATCTACAAAAGAAAACCCCATAATTACAATGATTATGAGAGATTCTTTTGATAATTTAATTGTAGAAAAAGCAAAAGAATTTGGTGTAACAGTATTAGAAAATCATACCTTAAAAAGCATTGATTTAATTGATCACAAAACAGTTTTAAAAACTTCTCAAGAAAATATTTCTGTAAATTTTATAATTGCAGCAGATGGGGTTTTAAGTCCCACAGCAAAAATGGCTGGATGGAAAGAGGATACTAGAAAATTAATTCCCGCTTTAGAATATGAAGTTGAAGTTTCTAATGAAGATTTTGAACGTTTATCCTCAAAAGTTCGTTTTGATATTGATGCAGTTCCTTATGGATATGCATGGAGTTTTCCAAAGAAAAATCATTTATCATTAGGAGTCTTAACAACAAGAAAGGGTAAAATAAATCTTAAAGAATATTACAGAAAATACATTGAAACTCTTGGTATAAAAAAAATTATTAAAGAGGATGCTCATGGATTTCAAATTCCTATTGCTCCAAGAACAGATGGATTTGTAAAAAACAATGTTTTCTTAATTGGAGACGCTGCAGGTTTTGCAGAACCTATTACAGCAGAAGGAATTTCAAATGCAATTTTAAGCGGAAAATATGTAGCTGAAGCAATTTTAGAAAGTAAGTTAAATATTAAACTAGCTGAAAAAATCTACTTAGAAAAATTAAATATCAAATTATTGTCAGAATTAAAATCTGGTGTTATACTCTCTAAATTCTTTTACCACAGTAATCCGGCTAGAAATTATATTCTAAAAAAATACGGTCAACATTTTAGCAATTTAATGGTCGATATTTTACACGGAGACAAACCTTTTCCTACAAATGTTTCTGAAAAGTTAAAAGCAAAAATTAAAGAGAAAATATTTTAGTTCTCAAATCCATATTCTCGTTCAACTTTACAAATTCTAAGTTGATATTTTTTATACCATTTTGCTCTTCCCAGTTCTCTCACTTCTGTATGTTCTATATTATTTTTCCACTGGGTAATGGCTTCAATACTTTCCCAATAAGAAACTGTAATTCCTATTTCGTTTCTTGCAGATTCTATTCCTAAAAAACCTTTTTGCTGTTTGGCTAAAACCTCCATTCGTTTTGCTGATTCTAGGTAGCCTTGTGTATTTTCAGTCATCTCTGTTGAAAATATCACTGCGTAATATGAAGGTTTTAAGTGATCTACAATCATAAGTATAATTCGTATTTTATTTCTGACAATTGCAAATCCTCCGCAATTTGTCTTTTAACAAATTTAAAATCTAGTTTTTCTAAGATTCTTTGTGAAGCAATATTTACATCAACAGCATAAGCAGTTAACTTTTTAAAATTCTTCTTTTTGCAATAATTTATCAATCCTTGACAAGTTTCTGATCCGTAACCTCTACCCCAATATTCTTCTAAAAATCGATACCCAATTTCATCATTTCCAGCATCTTTAATCAAAGCAACTGTGCCAATAAACTTTGAATCTGATTTTCGTTCAATTCCATAAATCCAAAAAGTATTATCAATAAAATTGTATTTAGAAATCAACTGCTCTAATTCTATTTTATGCTCCTCTAAATTCTTTACAATACCAGTTGTATATTGCATTACCTTAAAATTACTTTGCATTTTATGAAATGCCTGTAAATCTGAGGAAACCAGTTTTCTAATTAATAAATTTTCAGTTTCAAAAATCATGAAGAATATTGTAATTTTGCACTCTCAAATGTACTAAAATGAACGCAAATAAAAAAGTAGCTTTTTATACGTTAGGATGTAAATTAAACTTCTCTGAAACTTCAACAATTGCAAGGAATTTTGTCAATGAAGGTTTTGAACGCGTAGCATTTGATACAAAAGCAGATGTATATGTAATTAATACCTGTTCGGTTACAGAAAATGCTGATAAACGCTTTAAATCTATTGTTAAAAATGCTACAAAGCAAAATGAAGAAGCCTTCATTATTGGTGTTGGATGTTATGCACAACTAAAACCAGAAGAATTAGCAAATGTTGATGGCGTGGACTTGGTATTGGGAGCTACAGAAAAATTTAATGTTACAAGTTATATTAACGACTTAACTAAAAAAGAAATTAGCGAAGTACATTCTTGTGAAATTTCTGATGCCGATTTTTATGTAGGCTCTTATTCTATTGGAGATAGAACGCGAGCTTTTTTAAAAGTTCAAGATGGCTGTGATTATAAGTGTACCTATTGCACAATTCCTTTAGCTCGTGGTATCTCTAGATCAGACACTTTGGAAAATGTTTTACAAAATGCCAAAGAAATTTCATCTAAAGGAATCAAAGAAATCGTATTAACTGGTGTAAATATTGGCGATTATGGAAAAGGTGAATTTGGTAATAAAAAACACGAGCATACCTTTTTAGAATTGGTAAAAGAGCTAGATACAGTAAAAGGCATTCATCGGATACGAATTTCATCTATTGAACCCAATTTACTAAAGGATGAAACGATTAATTTTGTCTCTAAATCAGGTTCTTTTGTTCCCCATTTTCACATTCCGCTGCAATCTGGCAGCGATGAATTACTAAAGAAAATGAAACGCCGCTATCTTCGAAAAACATATACTGATAGGGTTTCAAAAATTAAGAGTGTAATGCCTAATGCATGTATAGGTGTAGATGTTATTGTTGGTTTTCCAGGAGAAACTGACGAATTATTTTTAGAAACCTACAACTATTTAAATGAAATGAATATTTCATACCTTCACGTTTTTACATATTCTGAAAGAACAAATACAGAAGCTGCAAACATGACTGGTGTTGTTCCCAAAAAAATACGCGCAAAACGCAGTAAAATGTTAAGAGGCTTATCTGCAAAAAAGAGACGAGCTTTTTATGAATCTCAATTAGGAAATACAGTGACGGTTTTATTTGAGAATGATAACAAAGAAGGATATATACAAGGGTTTACAGAAAATTATGTAAAAGTAAAAACACCTTGGAACCCTGAATTAATCAATACTTTGCATAGCATTACTCTAACAGAAATTGATGAGGATGGTTTAGTGAGATTTGATTTTAAAAAAAGTTTAGCTAATTTTTAAAAAAATACAGTATTAAAATACCTTTTGGCACTTATTTTGATGCTTAACATGAGAAATTATTACTTATTTTTTATATTAGAAAATAATACTTTTTAAAAAATATCCAAGTAGATATCTAATCTCAAAAAACCTATGATTAAAAAAAATATTAAATAATGCAAAAAACGCATATATATTTTGTTCCAGGTTTGGCTGCCGGTCCAGAAATTTTTGAAAATTTAGAGTTCTCTCCAGAAAAATATGAACTCCATTTTTTAAAATGGAAAAAACCTCTTGCAGTAGAAGAGTCTATTGCAAATTACGCCATGAGAATGACGGATGAAGTTGTTCATAAAAATATTGTTTTAGTAGGAGTTTCTTTTGGTGGAATTATGGTACAAGAAATGAGTAAATTTATAGAGGTACAAAAAACCATTATTATTTCTAGTGTTAAATCAAGTAATGAATTGCCGAAACGATTTAGGATGGCGAAATTTACAAAAGCCTATAAACTTTTTCCAACAAAACTAGTTTCAAATTTTGAAGATTATGCAAAATATTTTTTTGGAAAATCACTCAAAAAAAGAGCAGAAATTTATAAAAAATATCTTTCAGTTAGAAGTAAAACATACTTAAACTGGTCTATTAGAAGTGTACTTAATTGGGAGCAGGAAAAACCACAAAATCATTTAATACATATTCATGGAACTAGTGATCATGTCTTTCCAATAAAGCACATCGATAATGCTATAGAAATAAAAGGAGGAACTCATGTTATGATTTTAACAAAAGGTAAAAAAATATCAAAAATTATTGAGTCAAATTTAACTTGTTAAAATCAGTTCATTTTTATATTTTTATTGTAGTAAAAATTTATAAATTATGAATAATCATCTGCGTTTTCTATCATTTTTAAGTATCGTTATTTTAACTTTATTGTTTATAAACGCTATAGACAAATCTAAAACAGATCCCATAACAAGCACCTCAAAAAGTTATAAAATAAAAGCTCTTAAACTTCCAAAAGATTTAAATCTTGCAGGAGAAAGAGTTCCTATTGAAAAAGCTGATATTAGAGAACGAATGGATAGGGAATTGCTAGTAAATACCTATTGGCAATCTAATGGGTTGTTGCTAATAAAAAGAGCCAATAAATATTTTCCTATTTTAGAACCTCTATTAAAAAAATATGGATTGCCAGATGATTTTAAATTTTTGGCTCTAGCCGAAAGTGGTTTTATTGATGAAACTTCCTCTGCTGGTGCTGCTGGAATGTGGCATTTTATGAAAAGTACAGGGAAGGAATATGGACTAGAAATAAACAAAAATGTTGATGAACGCTATCATATTGAAAAATCGACCAAAGTTGCCGCAGCCTATCTTAAAAAATCAAAAAAACGCTTTGGCTCATGGACTTTAGCTGCTGCTGCATACAACGCAGGAAATGCAGGAGTATCTAGAAGATTAAAAACACAGCAAGTATCAGATTATTATGATGCAATTTTACCAGACGAAACAGAACGGTATGTATTTAGAATTATTGCTTTAAAAGAAGTAATTTCTAATCCTAAAAAATATGGCTTTGTATTTGATCAAGAAGATTTATATACAGTAGCTAAAACAAGAACTGTAAAAGTAGATTCTGCAATTACAAATATTGCTTCTTTCGCAAAAAATTATGGAATAAACTATAAAGAGCTCAAATTACATAACTCTTGGTTAAGAGAAAATAAACTCAACAACAAAAGTAGGAAGTTGTACGAAATTAAAATTCCAATTAAATAATTACATTAATATAATCTCAATTCCACTTGAAGTTGAAAGGTTAACAATAGTTTAATTCCTAAATCTTGATTTTAGTATCTTGGAATACTTCTTTGAAGTAATTTTGAAAAATATATTCATTTATTATGTCCTTTGGTTGTTTTCAGAAACGAAAACTAACATCTTTTAAAATCTGAAAATAAAAAAAGCCTATTAATATAAATAGGCTTTTAGATAAAAAATTAACTAGTAATAATAAATATATTATATAACTTTTACGTTTACTGCGTTTAATCCTTTTCTTCCTTCTTGTAAGTCAAATTCAACTTCGTCGTTTTCACGAATTTCGTCAATTAAACCTGATACATGAACAAAATGTTCTTTGTTGTTTCCTTCTTCAGTTATAAATCCAAATCCTTTAGATTCATTGAAAAATTTTACGATACCTCTACTCATAATAAATTATTGTTGTGTTGTTAATTTAATTACTAACAACTTCTTAAATGAATTGCAAATATAAAGCCAATTATTTAATAACTGAAATAAACTTTTATATTTTTGTAATAAAATGTTAAATATTGTTAATTAGATACTTAACTGAGTTAAATTCTTCAATTATCGCATTTAAAACACTTTTTACAGGTTTTATCTCATGTATTATTCCTGCAATTTGACCAATTTCTAGTTCTCCATTGTCTAAATCTCCTTCAAACATTCCTTTTTTTGCTCTAGCTCTTCCAAGTAATTCTTTTATTTGCTCTTTTGTTGGGTGCTGATTATAAAGTTCTTGTACTTGATTATAAAATTTATTTTTAACCAAACGAACTGGTGCCAATTCTTTTAAAGTCAGTTGAGTATCTCCATCTTTGACATTAATGATGGTATTTTTAAAATTTTGATGCGCAGAAGATTCTTCAGTAGCTGCAAATCTACTTCCTATTTGAACACCGTCTGCTCCTAAAACCATGGCTGCTAACATTCCTCTTCCAGAGCCAATTCCTCCTGCAGCAATAACAGGAACTCTAAGGTATTCTTTTACCATTGGTATTAGTGTAAAAGTTGTTGTTTCTTCTCTTCCGTTATGCCCACCCGCTTCAAAACCTTCGCAAACCACTGCATCTACTCCAGCAGCTTCAGCTTTCAATGCAAATTTTACAGAGCTTACTACATGAACAACAGTAATCCCTTTATCCTTTAAAAAGGATGTCCAAGTTTTTGGATTTCCTGCAGATGTAAATACAATTTTTACTCCTTCCTCTAGTATAATATCCATAATCTCATCTATCTGAGGATATAACATTGGCACATTCACACCAAAAGGTTTGTCCGTTGCTTTTTTACATTTTTGAATATGTTCTCTTAAAACTTCTGGATACATAGATCCTGAGCCAATTAAACCTAAACCACCAGCATTTGATACTGCTGAGGCAAGTTTCCAACCAGACACCCAAATCATTCCACCTTGAACAATTGGATACTGAATCTTAAAAAGTTGTGTTATTTTATTTTTCATACATCGAAATTACGAAATTACTCCAGAACCTAGTAACTCTTCATTTCTATACCAGGCTACAAACTGACCTTCTTGAATTGCAGTTTGTTTATTTTCAAAAGCAATATATAATCCAGAATCAACTTTGTATAAAATTGCTTTTTCTAGGGGTTGTCTATAACGGATTCTAGCTTTCACTTGCATAGATTCTCCTGCATTTAACATTAAATCTTCTCGTAACCAATGTAATTCTTGGTCCAAGATAAATAAGACATTTCTATAAAGTCCTTTATGATTTTTACCCTCTCCTGTATAAATAATATTCTTTTCAACATCGGTTTCTATAACATACAGGGCTTCTTTTGTACCACCAACATTTAGACCTTTACGTTGTCCTTTAGTGAAATAATGAGCTCCTTGGTGTTTTCCAACAACTTTACCGTCTTCTTTTTGGTATGAAAACTTTGTTGCTAAATATTTCAATTCCGCTTCTTTATTTTGAAACTTAGGAATTGGCTTTGTATAATCAGAAAAATCAGGAGGAATATTAATGATTACTCCTTCTTTTGGTTGCAGCTTTTGTTGTAGAAACTCTGGCAATCTAACTTTACCAATAAAGCATAAACCCTGAGAGTCTTTCTTTTCAGCCGTAATTAAATCTGCTTTTTTAGCGATTTCTCTAACTTCTGGTTTTGTGAACTCGCCAATTGGGAATAAAACTTTTTTTAATTGTTGTTGTGATAATTGACATAAAAAATAAGACTGATCTTTATTTATATCTTTGCCCGACAATAATTTATACACCCGTTTTCCATTGATGTTTTCTTCACTTTTTCTACAGTAATGACCAGTTGCCACATAATCTGCACCCAGCTTTAAAGCAATATCCATAAAGACATCAAACTTAATCTCTCTATTACAGAGTATGTCTGGATTTGGCGTTCTTCCTTTTCCATATTCATCAAACATATAGTCAACAATACGTTCTTTATATTGCTCACTTAAATCGACAACTTGAAATGGTATTCCTAATTTTTCAGCAACAATCATCGCATCATTGCTATCTTCTAACCAAGGACATTCATTAGAAATTGTTACAGAATCGTCATGCCAATTTTTCATAAAAAGACCAATTACTTCATACCCTTGCTCTTTTAACAAATGTGCAGTTACACTACTATCTACACCACCTGAAAGCCCTACAATTACTCGTTTCATTAACTAATTTTAAAGCTGCAAAGTTACAAATAAGATTCTGATTTATTGATTGAAATAATTGATGTAAATAACTACAAATAAACTAATTTTCTTTTTTCTTGATATAAGTAGATTTTTTCTTCTTTTTTTCTTGATCAGTGGCAACTTTACCCTCTAAATAATACTCCCATTTACCAACTCGTTTTCCATCTTTATATAGACCTGTTTCTTTTAAGTTTCCATTTAGCTCAAAGTATTTTGCCAATCCGTTTGGCTTCCCTTTCTTATAGGTTATTTCTTCAATAAGAATACCATTACTTGCATATTTACTGGTAATACCATTTTTTAAACCATCTTCATAGATAGCAAATTCAGTAATTTGCCCATCAGAGTAATAAATTAATTGTTCTCCGTTCAATTTGCCGTTTTTATAATTCTCTTCAGACATTAATGTACCATTTTTGTTAAAGTATTTCCAGTTACCAACACGATTTTTCCCATACAAAAATCCCTCTGTTTGAATCTTCCCACTTACTGTGTAAAATTGAACAAATAAAGAATCTGAATCTTTAAAAAAATTTTTAATAATAACTGGTTGTCTAGAATTGCTAATGTCATAAAACTTAAAAACACCTACCTCTTTACCGTTCTTAAACTCCCCTACATACCGAATACTTTTGTTCGGATGATATTTTTTCCAAATTCCAGTTCTTTTATTATTTTTATCAAATTGATTGATTTTCTGCGCATCCATCTTTTTACTTGTAAAAAAACAAGCAAAAAAGACGAAAACAAAAAACAATCTTTTAATTTTTATCATCCAGTATACCATTTTAGTAAATATATATTAATCAGCTCAAAAGTACATATCCTTTTTTTAGCAGAAAAAGTCAATAATAAGGAAAAATACAGAAAGAAAACCGTTATAGAGTTGCAAATATTGTGTCAGACAATAAAAATCTATTAAATATTTAGTTCTATTACTTTTGAATGTATAAATTAAAGTAAGGAATAAATACTGCTTAAATGTTAGAATGGATTTGTAACATAATCAAACTAAAGAGATTAATTACAGATTTAGATAATTTTTTAATATTTATTTGGGTTAACTAAAATAGGATTTCACTCTTAACTTCTATACACGGTAAATATTGAAATATTTTATAAAAAAAGCAAGACCGCTTATAGAAAACATATTTTATAGTTGGTTGAAAAACATCATAAATCAACTTTATAAATGTAGTAAAATGATTACTTTTGTCACTTACAATAAGACAATAAAATGAATCTAACACAACTCAATGCCATCTCACCTATTGATGGACGTTACAGAAATAAAATAGCACCCTTATCAAATTATTTTTCTGAGGAAGCTTTGATAAAATATCGTGTTCGAGTAGAAGTTGAATATTTTATTGCGCTTTGTGAAATTCCTTTGCCTCAATTAGAAGATTTTAACACACAATTATTTGATAATCTACGAAAGATTTATATCGATTTTACAGCGGATGATGCCCAAAAAATTAAAGATATTGAACGTATCACTAACCATGATGTAAAAGCCGTTGAGTATTTTATCAAAGAAAAATTTGAGAAGCTTGGCTTGAATAAATACAAAGAATTTATCCATTTCGGATTAACTTCTCAAGACATAAACAATACGGCAATTCCATTATCTATTAAAGAGGCAATGAATGACGTTTATGTACCACAATATGTTAAACTCTTAGAGAAATTACAAGAGTTAGTCATAGAATGGAAAGACATTACTATGCTTGCAAGAACGCATGGCCAACCAGCATCTCCAACCCGTTTAGGAAAAGAAATTGATGTTTTTGTGATTCGTTTAAAAGAACAATTTAGTTTATTAAATAGTATTCCAAATGCAGCAAAATTTGGAGGAGCAACAGGAAATTTTAATGCACATAAAGTTGCATATCCAACAATTAACTGGAAAGAATTTGGAAGTTCTTTTGTGCAAGGAAAATTAGGATTACAACATTCATTTCCAACAACTCAAATAGAACATTATGATCATATGGCGGGAATGTTTGATGCCTTAAAACGCATAAATAACATCATCCTAGATTTAGATAGAGATTTTTGGACCTATGTTTCTATGGATTACTTCAAGCAAAAAATCAAAGCTGGCGAAGTGGGTTCATCGGCAATGCCGCATAAAGTAAATCCGATAGATTTTGAAAATTCTGAAGGAAATTTAGGTCTGGCAAATGCAATATTTGAGCACCTTTCTGCAAAACTTCCTATTTCTAGATTACAACGAGATCTTACAGATAGCACGGTTTTACGAAATATTGGAGTGCCATTTGGTCATACAATAATTGCATTTACATCTACTCTAAAGGGTTTGAATAAACTATTACTAAACAAGCAAAAACTAGAAGAAGACTTAGAAAATAATTGGGCTGTTGTTGCAGAAGCAATTCAAACAATTTTAAGACGAGATGCCTATCCGAACCCATACGAAGCTTTAAAAGGTTTGACCAGAACTAATGAAAAGATCAATGCACAAACGATAGCAAATTTTATTGATACCTTAGAAGTTTCATCAGAAATTAAAGAAGAACTAAAAACAATTACACCATCTAACTATACAGGAATATAATGAAAAAATTAACAGGGATATTGGTATTAATTGTGTTCTTATTATCTTGTAATTCTCCATTAAAAGATAATTCAAATCGTTTTAAAAAGGGTGTTTTTGAAATTCCTGCAGGAAAAGGGTACAGCAAAACAACAATTACAAGAGTTGATAGTCTACAAATTGAAGAATATTTTAAAATAATAAATATTACTAATAATAGTATAACTTCAGAAAAAAGAATTAAGCACATAGACACCTTATATATTACTTGGAAAAATAATTTCTTCTATACCTTAAAGATGAAATCACCAAAAAAAGAATTAGATAAAGACCCTATCTTTGTGCAAATAACTAATATTAAAGATGATTCTTATGAATTTACTGCGAAAATTGGTTTTAGCAAATTTAAACAAGATGGAATTGCCTATAAGATTAAATAATATACATTTTAACAAACAATTATACATTACAATCATATAAATTATTAATTTTGCCAAAAAATTAAAAAGAATCAAAAAGTTTAAGAAAAATATAAGCTTTCTATTGTTGATATTCTTTTTATCACCAATAATAATTCTCTCTTTACATTCATTTAGCAACCATGAGCATGCTATCTGTATTTCTGAAGTAGAAACACATGTACATGAAAAAGATTCAGATTGCAACTTACATTTATCGAAACTACCTAATACTTTTTTAGAAAAACAAGATTTTCATCAAAGAATTTTAGCTTCTATTTCAGAAAAAACAATACTACAATACAATTTCTTAAAAAATCACCATTCTTTAACGTTTTCATTAAGAGGACCTCCAGCCTCTGTTATTTAAATTAAAACACAATTTTTTTAAATTATGAAAACAAAAAATGATAAAACAATTTTGTTTTTGTGCCATTGCATGTTTGGTTTGTAAAAATACAATTGCACAAAATTGCCAATTTTCTCTAAAAGGAAAAATTACTGATTTCCATGACAGCTCACCTATTATTGGTGCTTCTTTGCAAATATTAAATTCAAATATAAACACCACCACAAATTTTGATGGTTCCTTTGAATTGAAAAATCTGTGTAGAGGAAAAATTACCTTGGTTATAAAGCATGTTGCCTGCGAAACAAAAAAAATATCTTTCAAGATCAATAAAGATCTTTACAAAGAAATTACTTTAGAACATCATTTTGAAGAATTAAATGAAGTTGTAGTTACATCGAAGTATAAAACTGAATCAACTAGTATTGAAAAATCGATAAAGAAAGATGTAATTGATAATTTTTCAGATAAATCTTTAGGAGATGCTTTAAATACAATAAGTGGCATATCTTCATTAAATACGGGAAATACAATTGTTAAACCAATGATTCATGGTTTACACAGTAGCAGATTGTTAATTATCAATAACAATGTTAGAATGTTTGATCAAGAATGGGGAGATGAGCATGCACCTAATATAGATATGAATGCAAGTGATAGAATTGATGTAATAAAAGGTGCTAACTCTCTAAAATATGGAAGTGATGCCGTTGGAGGTTTAATACTTGTTAGAGCAAAAAAATATGCAAGAAAAGACAGCTTATTTGGTAGTTCATTAATGTCATTAAATTCAAATGGATTTGGTGGTAATATTAACTCTGAAATTGTTAAATCTTATAAATCAGGAATTTATACAAAAATTCAAATGAGTTATCGTCGTTTTGGAGACTTTAAAGCAGCAGACTATTCTTTAACAAATAGTGGGTTAGAAAATATCAATACTTCCATCAGGTTTGGGTATAATAGTTTTGAAAAAGGTTTTGAATTCTACTATAGTCTTGTAAATAATGAATTTGGTATTTTAAAATCTTCACATATTGGAAATGTTAATGATTTAGTTCTAGCAATTAATAGTTTGGAACCCAGAGTTATTGAAGATTTTTCATATTCAATTAATAATCCAAAACAATCAATTATTCATCATTTGGGGAAAATTGAAGCTTACAAACGTTTTCAAGGTCTAGGAAAGTTAACCATTCAATATGATTTTCAAATTAACAGACGTAAGGAATTTGATTTGAGAAGAGGGGATCTAAAAAGTATTCCCGTAATTGATTTAAGACTGTTTACAAATAGTCTACAATCTGATTTGCAAGTAAAATACTCTGATAACCTTAAATTAAATGTTGGATTTTTAGGAAGATTTCAACAAAATGATCCCATACCAACTGGCTATAGACCATTAATTCCTGATTTTGAGAAATTTGATGCTGGTGTTTATACCATAGGTAATTATAATTTAAATGAAAGCTTAGAATTTAATGCAGGTCTTAGATATGATTACTCTAAAATAGAAGCAAAAAAATGGTATAACGTAACAGATTGGAATGAAACCTACAACTATGATGAATTATTTCCAGAATTTGAAACAGGTACTATAGATGGGTTCAGAATATATACAGAGCCTAAATATTCTTATCATAATTTTTCTGCAGGAATAGGGGTTTTAAAAAAATTTAATGATGACCTGTCATTATTAATCAATTACGGATTAGCAAATAGAGTTCCTAATCCTTCAGAATTATTTAGTGATGGTCTTCATCACTCCGCTGCAAGAATAGAAAAAGGGTTGTTAACCATTCATAAAGAAACTGCTAATAAATTTATCATCTCTATGGAAAGAAATAACGCTGATTTTGGGTTTGTTATCAGTCCATATTTTAAAAAGATAAATGGATTTATTCAATTAATTCCTGTGGGAATTTCAACAACGGTTAGAGGTGCGTTTCCTGTATATGAATACAATCAAATTAATGCAGAAATATATGGAATCGATATTGATTTGAATAAGAAAATTAACCATAGACTAGATTTCAATGGAAATATTAGTTTTTTAAGAGGGAAAAACACCTCAGAAAATATCCCTCTTATCAATATGCCAGCAGCTAATTTTAATAACAGGCTAACCTATTTTAATGAAGAATTTAAACAGTTGTCAATTAGCCTTACTCACAAAACCGTTTTAAAACAAAATAGATTTCCAGATTACAACTTCTTTACATTAGATCCTGTAACTCAACAAGACGTATTTGTAGATATCAGTTCCACACCTCCTAGCTATTCAATATTCGGGTTACATATTTCTAGCACTTTTAATGAAGGTAAATTAAAACTTGAATTGAATGTTGAAAACCTATTTAATACCTCATACAGAGAACATTTAAACAGACTTAGATACTTTTCTGATGAATTAGGAAGAAACATTAACTTAAAAATTAAAATTAATTATTAATAAAAATCAAAATTAAAAACAATGAAAACAATCAAAACAATCAAAACAATGAAAACAATGAAAACAATGAAATTTTTAGCGGTATTTTTTATCTCTAGCTTACTTTTAACAAGTTGTTCAAGTAACGATGATGATGCTGAAGACCCTAATGAAGAAGAGTTAATTACTACAGTTACCTATACACTAACCAATGGTGGTGACGTTGTAACACTTAAGTTTACAGACCTTGATGGTGAAGGAGGAAGCGATGGTACCTATGCTATTTCTGGTCCGTTAACTGCAGGTTCAACCTACACAGGCGCTATTATGTTAGAAAATGAAACAGAAAGTCCAGTAGAAAATGTTACAGAAGAGATTGAAGAAGAAGATGATGAACATGAATTTTTCTATACATCTACTGTTTCTGGATTAACAATTAATAAAACAGATCAAGATGATAATGGAAATCCTGTAGGTCTTCAAACTTCATTGGTTACAGGTAATGCAGGAACTGGAACTATCACTGTGGTTTTAAAGCATGAACCTACCAAGCCTAATAATGGAACATCTGCTGATGCGGGAGGGAGTACTGATATTGAAGTAACTTTTTCTGTTACGGTTCAATAAAAATTAGTATCAATTGAATTTAAAAAAAGCTACTTAAATTAAGTAGCTTTTTTTGTTAGATAAATATCATTAAATTGGTTGAACTTTATAAAAAATTGATGTTTATATATTATTAAAATTGAATTAAATGATCTTAGATAAGGAGAAAATTTTAGAGCAAATTATTATGGGCTACCGAAATGTAATTGAGGAGCGTTATCAATATCATAAATTGAAGCAACATTATAATTTTCCTGAAACTATTGATGAAGATGTAATACATCATATTAAAAATTATTTTCTAACCTATGTGTATCCAAATATTGAACAGCGAAAAGAATTGAATGAAGCTTTTAGTTCACTGGATAATTTTATTAAACACCCTGAAAAACTATTTAACTTAATGGTAGATTCTATGAGCTTACTTTTTTCTCATGGACGACATTTACCAAAAATTTTTAATGCAGGTTTAAAGGCAATGAAGTCTTTTAGAGGAGCTACAAAATTTGAAAATAACTTAGTTAAAAAAGCTATAAAAACAAAAGTAAATCCACCTTATAATATCCATAAAATAAATTCCTTAATTAGACTTTTACCCTATAAAGACATTGAAGAATTTATGGCCAATACTGAAACTTTTTTCAATATTATTTATGATAAAATACTCGTTGAAAAAATAAAAGAAATTATAGAGTATCTGATAAACAAAATGAAAAAAAAACCTACTATTTTTTCTAAAAAAGAAATTATAGGCTTAGAATTAGCATTGACAACAATTTCTAAAGGAGAAGAATTATTAAATCAATTAAATGAAGAAGACCAAGAAATTCTTATTTCTTCTATTTTAAAAATAGAAAAAGATAATTTAGAGATGATATTCAAAAAGTAGTTCTTTTAACGTAATTTGCTATTTTTCAGGTATGAATCCAACAAACTTTGAAGCGAAACATCTGATGATGTGGAAGGGAGAACCAATATCAAAGGAGCTTTTAGAGATAAGTTTCTTAGATATTTTTAAGATCATATTAAAAGTCTAAAATTTTAAAATAACAGACTTTTTTAGTTATTTTTTTTTAGTTTTGTATCCTAAATAAAACTGTGCTGTTTTATAACTTATTTTAAGTGATAAAAATGCTCGAACCCAAAGCATTTTATGTCAAAACTCCCCAAAGAACATCAATTTATAGACTTGTCTGATTACGGGAGATCTCCTGCAAAAATGATTGCTAATGCGTTAAAAAACACCTCTTTCACCCCAATAGATGTTACTATATCTTTTATTATCTCTGGTTTACTGGGCGTATTCTGTATGGTTCAAGAGTACTATGGATTGGCGGCTTTTTTCTTGATCTCTAAATCGGTTTTAGACGCTGCAGATGGAGAATTAGCAAGAATAAAAGAAACCCCCTCTTATACAGGTCGGTTTTTAGACTCTATTTCTGATATTATCTTAAATTTTATAATTCTAATGACTATTTGGAATCTAACAGATATTAACTTTTTATTTACTTTATTAGCTTTTTTTGGAATTCAATTGCAAGGAACTCTATACAATTATTACTATGTTATTTTGAGAAACCGGTTTGGTGGAGATACAACAAGTAGAGTTTTTGAAAACGAAACTCCTGTGGCATTGCCAGGCGAAAAACAAAAACATGTAAATATTCTTTTCTTCTTATACAAAGCTTTCTATGGACCTTTTGATAAAATAATTTATGCTTTCGATAAAAATGCTTCCAAGGGAAAACTTTTCCCTAATTGGTTTATGACTCTTATCTCTACTTTTGGATTAGGATTTCAGTTATTTATTATTAGTCTATTTCTGGTACTTGGTTTAAAAGCGTTTATTATTCCTTTTTTTATAGGGTACTCTTTTTTTATTTTTGTTTTTATTTTTATTCGAAGAAAATTTTATTAACGTACATACTTCGTTTTATTCAAGGTACTTAAAATAATAAAAGAAGCCAAAAAGAAAATTGCCATACATAAAACAGACCATTGCATAGAATCTGTAATAGCAAATAGAAATCCATATACAAACGTTCCCAATACAATGGCTATTTTTTCAGTAACATCATAAAAGCTAAAATATGTTGCATGATCTTCAGTTTCTGGTAATAATTTAGAATAGGTAGATCGTGTTAAAGATTGGATTGCCCCTTGAACAAAACCCAACAAACCACCCAAACCATAAAAATAATAAGCTACATTCTCTTGGTTTTTATCCAATAGAAATGCCGTAAAACACACCAACATCCATATGGCTATTGTTAGTTTTAACGCCGAAATATTTCCCCACTTTTCAGACAATCTAGAAAATACAAATGCACCTACTATGGCAACTATTTGTACTAAAAGAATTGTAACAATTAAATTCATTGCTGGCAACCCTAATTCGCTAGAACCAAAAATTGCCGCCATTAAGATAATTGTCTGCACACCAATACTTAATAAAAAGAATGAAATTAAAAATCTTTTTAAAGTTGGGTAATTCATTATTTCTTTGGAAACAATTTTCAACTCTCTAAAACCCTTCCATATGTAATCTTTTTCTGGTTTTTTATGAAAAATATCATCCGGTAAACGTCTAAAAGTAATTTGTGCAAAACCAATCCACCAAAGTCCAACAAGTACAAAAGAAATCCTTGATGCCATTCCAGATGTTATTCCAAACCAGTCTGGTTTCTGAATCATTACTAAATTTAAAATAAGTAAAAGAACAGAGCCAAAATACCCATACATAAAACCTTTAGCACTGGCTCTATCTTGCTGTTCTGGATGAGCTACTTCTGGTAAATACGCATTATAAAAAACTAAACTTGCCCAAAAACCAATACTTGCTAAAATGGTAAATAAAATACCAATCCAAACAGTATCAACACCATCAAAAAAATATAAACTCATTACAGACAAGCCTCCTAACCAACAGAAGAATTTCATGAACTTTTTCTTACTACCTGTATAATCTGCAATACCAGATAAAATTGGGGATATAAATGCTACAATTAAAAAAGAAAATGACAAGGCATAGCTATATAAACTATCTGCATGATCCCAATCCATTCCTAAAAAAAAAACTACTTTATCATCTGTAACTGCACTATAATACAGAGGGAAAACTGCTGTACTAATAACTAACGAATACACTGAATTTGCCCAATCATAAAATGCCCAAGCATTTATTAATTTTTTATTTCCTATTTCTAACATGAGGTTTAATTTAAAAAAAATGCCGTTTTAAACATTAGATCGGCATACAATATAGGAAAACTATTTTTTTATTAATGTGTTTTCCGTAATATTAAACTTATTCACATATTTTTTAATCCTAGTAATTAAAAAAATACTGTTTTTGTTATATTATAAAATTACATATTCTATCTTTATAAAAATATTTGTATTGATGAAGTTTCTTTCTCATGATAAAAAGCTAGCTCCAAGTTTATCAATTCCGAAAGCTGTAAAATATTTCGCGCAAATTTTGCAGTTCTTTTCTCACAAATTGACTGTTTTATTTGCTATAGAACTCTTTACAACTCCATTTACCTTTACAACCCCTAAAAGAGAAAAAGTAATGGAAGAGAGTTCTCAAAAAATGAAACATTATATTACATCCATACAAAAAGAAGTGCACGTTTTATCTTACGGATATTCTAAAAAGAAAGTTCTTTTGGTTCATGGTTGGTCAGGAAGAAGTACACAACTGTTTATGATTGCGGATACCCTTTTAGAAAAAGGATATATGGTAATTTCCTTTGACGGACCATCACACAGAAAGTCTTCAGGAAAAAAAACAAATATTGTTGAATTTGTAGAAACTATTAAATCTATAAATACCAATTTTGGTCCATTTGAAGCTGCTATTGGTCATTCTTTTGGTTCAATGGGAATATTGAATGCTTCCGCTGAAGAAGAAATTTTTAAATGCATTGTTACTATTGGCTCTGGCGATAAAGTTTCTGATATTCTTAAAAATTTTACTAATAATTTGGGCCTAAAACCTATTATTAGTAAAAAAATGCAATTCTACTTTAGAAAAAAATGGAAAGTAAAAGTTGATGATTTTGCTTCTAGTGTTGTGGCAAAAAAAATAAATATTCCAACCTTGGTTGTTCATGATGTTTTAGATGGCGATGTTGCTGTAAGTTGTGCACTAAATATTCGTCAAAAACTACAGAACGGAACACTTTATATTACAAATGGATTAGGACACACAAAAATTCTTCGTGATAAAAAAGTTACCAGTAGAATTGTAGATTTTATAATACTAAATACTTAAAATGAAAAAATTTATTGCATTATTTATTATTGGGGTAGTTGTAAGCTGCTCTAGTAAAGCACAAACATCATCAACAAAAAAGAAAGTGTATGCAGTTGTTAAATCAAAAGCCGAATGGAAAAAAGAACTCACAGAAATACAATACTACGTATTGCGAGAGGCAGGAACAGAAAGGGCTTTTACAAGTTCTTTAAATAAGAATTATAAAAAGGGAACTTACGTTTGTGCAGGCTGCAAAACAGCACTTTATAAATCTGAACATAAATATGATTCTGGCACTGGATGGCCTTCGTTTGATAGAGCTTTAGCAGGCAATGTAGAATTAGACGTCGATTATAAAATTGGCTATCCTAGAACAGAATTAAAATGTAGTACTTGTGGGGGGCATTTAGGTCATTCTTTTAATGACGGGCCAAAAACAACAGGAAAACGCCATTGTATAAATGGAGCTGCTTTAGAGTTTGTTCCAAGTACTATTTTTAGAGAGAATGATTAAAAAATAAGGATTGGCAATCTCTATCAATTCAAAAAAATACTTTACGGAAGACTTATAATGAGCGACTATATATTTACTTCTAAAAGATTAGGATTTAGAAATTGGAAAACATCGGATATTGATATACTCTTCGAAATAAACTCCAATAAAAATGCAATGCAATTTTTTCCATCAACCCAAACTAAAGAGCGAACGGAAGCTTTTATTACTAGAATGCAAAATCAATTTACAGAAAAAGGGTTTTGCTATTTTGCTCTAGAACATATAGAAACTAATGATTTTATTGGTTTTATTGGGCTTTCTTTGCAAACTTTCAAATCAGATTTTACTCCAGCTATTGATATTGGCTGGCGTTTGCATCCAAATTTTTGGTATAATGGTTTTGCAACTGAAGGCGCAAGAAGATGTATAGATTTTGGTTTTAATCAACTAAAACTTGATGAAATAATTGCGGTGGCACCAGTAATAAATACTCCGTCAATTTCAATAATGAAAAAAATAGGAATGAAGAAAATAAAAAATTTTAAACATGAATTGCTCAGGGAATTTCCTGAACTAGAAACTTGTGTTTTGTACTCAAAAATAAATATCTAACTGATATTCTTTACCAAATGGGTAATATTTGTTATCGAACCCATTAATATCATATTGAATTGTTATCGACCTACTTTTTTTTAATTATAATGGACTGAGTTATTATTTCAATCCTATTTTGTATATTTCACATTCAGAACAAAATTTAATCTCAAACTAATGGATTAAAAATAATTTCTGGATTCATTAACAGCACATCAGATATGAATTAGAAAAATTATTATTTACATTACTTATAAGAGAATATTAACTAGTTGTATTAAAGATAGACAATGAAAAGAATTATATCAAAACCCCATCTTTTCTTTTTTGGAATGATTCCTTTCTGTTTGATTGTATGTTTTTTGTATGGGAAAGAATCTATAAACATTGCTTATTACAATGTTCCTATTTCTTTTGACTATGTAACCATCTTCTCTATTTCTTCCGTTTTTTTTGGTATGATTGGCCTAAACTACTTTTCATTAATTCTTTTAAAGAAAGAAATAAAAAAGGGGCTAACTCTCTTACACTTAATTTTACAAATCACATCATTCGTATTGTTTATATTGTATCTTTTTTCTATGAATAATCTTGAAAGTGGTCAAGAAAAAGAACTGTTAAGTTTTACTTTTTTTATTAGCTTTTTTCTTTTTTTAGTTTCTATTTTAATTCATCTAATCAATTTTTTCGTCAGCATTTTCTTACAGGTAGAATAACACTATAAATCTTTTATAAGAGAGTAGTAATTTTTATATTTGCTCTTCTAAAAAAAGAATACAAATTATGTTTAGTAATTTAAGCGATAAGTTAGATAAAGCCTTACATACTCTTAAAGGTCATGGTAGAATTACAGAAGTAAATGTTGCAGAAACTTTAAAAGAAGTTAGAAGGGCATTATTAGATGCCGATGTAAACTTCAAAATTGCCAAAGAATTTACTAAAAAAGTTCAAGTCAAAGCAATAGGACAAAACGTTTTAACGACCTTAAATCCGGGGCAATTAATGGTAAAGTTAGTAAAAGATGAACTAACTTTATTAATGGGTGGAGAAACTGTAGGTGTTAACTTAGGCGGTTCTCCAACAGTAATTTTAATGTCTGGTTTGCAAGGTTCTGGTAAAACTACCTTTTCTGGAAAATTAGCAAATTTCTTAAAAACTAAAAAATCTAAAGAAGTCCTTTTGGTAGGTTGTGATGTTTATAGACCAGCAGCTATCAATCAATTGCAAGTTGTTGGCGATCAAATTGGAGTAGAAGTTTATGCAGAAGTTGGTAATAACAATCCTGTTGAAATTTCAGAAAATGCAATAAAACACGCCAAAGCCAAGGGTAAAAATGTGGTTATTATTGATACTGCAGGTCGTTTAGCCATTGATGAAGAAATGATGAATGAGATTTCAAATATTCATCAAACAGTACAACCTCAAGAAACCTTATTCGTTGTAGATTCTATGACGGGACAAGATGCGGTAAATACAGCAAAAGCATTCAATGATCTTCTTAATTTTGATGGTGTTGTTTTAACAAAATTAGATGGAGACACACGTGGTGGAGCTGCTTTATCTATTAAATCTGTAGTTGATAAGCCCATTAAATTTATTGGAACTGGAGAAAAGATGGAAGCGATTGATGTATTTCATCCAGATAGAATGGCAGATAGAATTTTGGGAATGGGTGATGTAATTTCACTTGTTGAAAGAGCTCAAGATCAATATGATGAGGAAGAGGCTAGAAAATTACAAAAGAAGATTGCTAAAAATCAATTTGGTTTTGATGACTTTTTAAATCAGATTCAACAAATCAAAAAAATGGGAAGCATGAAGGACTTAATGGGAATGATTCCGGGTGCTGGAAAAGCAATGAAAGATGTAGATATAGATGATGACGCTTTTAAAGGAATTGAGGCTATTATACATTCTATGACTCCAAGTGAAAGAAGTACACCAACCTCTATAAACGCCAGTAGAAAAAAGAGAATTGCAAATGGCTCTGGAACCTCTGTTAAAGAAGTAAATCAGTTAATGAAACAGTTTACTCAAATGAGTAAAATGATGAAGATGATGCAAGGTGGTGGTGGAAAGAAAATGATGCAAATGATGAAAGGAATGAAATAACATATTTACAAGAGATAACTGGTGTTTATCTCTTTTTTATTGAACAATATATAGACTAATACATGATTTTACTAGACGGAAAAAAAACATCAGCAGATATTAAAGAAGAAATTGCTTTTGAAGTAAGGGAGTTAAAAGATAGAGGAAAAAAAACACCTCATTTGGCTGCTATTATAGTTGGTCATGATGGAGCAAGCATTACCTATGTAAATGCAAAAGTTAAAGCTTGTGAACGGGTTGGTTTTGAATCTACTTTAATTAGACTTCCAGAAGAAACAAGCGAAGAAGATTTACTCAATGAAATTGCTATTCTTAATGTTGATAATGATATCGATGGTTTTATTGTTCAGCTTCCTCTTCCAAAACATATCGATGAACAAAAAATTTTAATGGCCGTGGCTCCGCATAAAGATGTAGATGGATTTCATCCAACCAATGTTGGTAAAATGGCTTTAAACTTACCTACTTTTATTTCTGCAACTCCATTTGGAATTTTAGAATTACTAAATAGATATGATGTGGAAACCTCTGGAAAACATGTTGTTGTTTTAGGAAGAAGTCATATTGTTGGAAGTCCAATGAGTATTTTACTCTCACAAAAAAGAAAGATTGGCAATGCCACTGTTACCATGTGCCATAGTAGAACTCAAAACTTAAAGGAAATAACATTACAAGCAGATATTATTGTTGCTGCAATTGGAATTCCTGAATTTTTAAAAGCTTCTATGGTAAAAGACAACGTTACTGTAATAGATGTTGGAATAACTAGAGTTGGAGACTCATCAAAGAAAAGTGGTTATCGTTTACTTGGTGATGTTGCCTTTGAGGAAGTTTCTAAAAAAGCAGCTTATATTACTCCTGTTCCTGGAGGTGTTGGCCCAATGACCATTGCAATGTTATTAAAGAATACTTTATTAGCTTGTGAAAGAAATAATGAGTGACACTCTTATAAAAACTATATGAGTTTAAAATTGGTTTTATTTTAATTCCATTGTTTCTTCAAGTAAAGGAGGTAAACCACTCTTTCTAATGGTATCATTATCCCAATGACTTAAGACACAACTAACATATGTATTTCTAATATTTTCAGCTACATAATAGGCAATTAAGGTTTTAGCACCAGAAGTAGCATTCAATAACAAAGAATTAAATCCTTTTAAATCATATATAACCTTTAGAGCTTTTGTATTTTTACCTTCAAAAATAATGTCTACAGAATCTTTAGAAATCACTTTTTTTGCAGGCTTCATGTTTTCGGAAAGCAATTGACTAGTTTTATTATCTAAAATGGCTTCCTTCAAAGTTTTATGTGTTGTCCAGCTCATTTGACCATTATACGGACATTGAACATTTCTTACACCCATCCAATTACAATTTCTTCCTAAAACAATATTTCTACCAAGAAATTTTATAGAATCAATCCTTTGAGATACATAAATTGATTTTGGTATTTTGTTATTTATAAATTTCTCTATAAATATTCTACAAAATTCTGTATTGATCTTTTTAAGACCTCCAAAATAAAATATAGAAATTTCATTGCTGTTTTCTACATAATAAGTAACATTGTAAGACACTATATCTTTTGTAAGATTCTTGTTATTTATAAGATAATAGTTCCTTGCACTTAAAACGGTATCAATAAATTTTTTAACTCTTTTAAAATTATTTTTTGTTTTTCGAAATACTTTTTTTAAGTTTTTCTCAGAAAAAGAATACCTATAAGATTCCGTTGTTATTGAAATACCATTAGCATCATAAAACACTAAATCACTTTTTTTAATTGCTTGAAAGCTATCAAAAAAAGTATCTTCTTGTGAGTGTAAAAGTTGAAATGAGATAAAAAATAGTAAAACCGTTAGTGTCTTCATAAAAATTATTATTTCTCCCTATTTACCAAATCCATAGAAAATGCTGGTAAGCAAATAGCAATATATTCACATTCTTGTTCAAAAGGGTTTGAGTATTGTACCCTAGTATTCTTTTCTATTTTAATGGATTGGCCTGCTTTTAAAACAATGGTTTCTCCATCTACAATAAATTGTTTTTTTCCTTTTATAATATATGTATACTCATCAAATGCAGGTGTTTGGAAAGGTTCACTCCAACCTGAAGGGGCAATCATGTGGGCAATACTAACCTCTGAATTCTTATCTGTTGCATTGCCAAAATGTTCTTCAATACGTTTACCATCTGAAGTTGGAACTATAAAGGGTAATTTTTGAATTGTGTAGTTTTTTTTCATCTAGATACTTTTTGCGTAAGTGATTGAAATGACATCCTTTATTTTTTCGATATAAATTTAAAATAATTAACAAATTTATATCGAAGAAATAAAGATATAATGGAAAGCACGGTTTTATGCCTTTGATCCAAAAGGCATAAAAATACGTCCTAATTAAACCAAACGATAAAAGATTTCATTTTTGCCAAATCTGGAATCTGATCTAAACTTACCTTTTGAGTAATAATTTGTTTTAACCCAAGCTCTTCTTTGTCTATTGCTATTGTAGAGTTTAGTTCATCTATAAACAAGGTTGCAGAAGATAATGATGATTCCACTCGATTGATAATATTGTTAGAATTCACTTCTGAAAAATTGGATGCTAGCGTAATTCCTGTTTTAGTAATAAAACGAGGATCGTGAATTTCTATACTTTTTATGGTAGATGTAGAGTCTAATTGTTCTTTGGGAATAATTGTTAGCAGATGCTTACCTCCTTTTTCAAAAACTAGATATTCATCATCATCTTGTAAATAATTATCGCCAGTAGCACCTTCACTTAAATTCTTAACAATAGAATCGTTTTTAAAAATTTCATCCAACTCTATAATCGAAGTTTTTGGAGTTAAAAAACCAACTTTTCCTTTTTCTATTTTAAATTTATTATTGCTGCTACAGCTTACTATTAGTAAAGAAAAAGTTAATACTGTTATTGATAAAATATTCTTTTTAATCATTTTTTTTAAATTTATATCCGTTAATTAAACGTTCTTTTTTAGATTTTGTTATTTCAAAACTTTTTTTAAAATTCCAAAAGCGGCTCTTATAAAAGTTGCACTTGTTAATACTTTTACAATTGGGTTTATTTTTGTACTTCTTCTAGAATAGGTTCTAGAAGATCTTTCGGCTCTTTGTTTTTCTTTCTCTCTCTCTTTTGCTATTCTCTGTTTCTCTTTTAATTCTGCTTGTTCTTTTATGGCTTCTGCTTCTGCTAAATTTACTTTTTCAATCTTAGTATTTAGCATTTCATAGGCACTTTCTCTGTCCAATTCGCCATTGTATTTATGAATTAATCTAGAATTATCAATTACTTGCTTTAACTCTTTGTTGGAAAGAACGTCCATTCTACTCATAGGTGCTCTTAACATAGTTCTTGCTAATGGAGTTGGAATTCCTTTCTCATTTAAAACGGAAACAAATGCTTCTCCAATTCCTAATTGTGTTAAGACCTCTTTGGTATCATAATATTCCGAACTTGGGTAATTTTCTGCTGCTAGTTGTATCGCTTTTCTATCTTTTGCTGTAAAAGCCCTTAATGCATGCTGAATTTTTAACCCTAATTGTGCCAGAATATCTTCTGGAACATCTTTAGGATTTTGAGTTACAAAATACAATCCAATTCCTTTAGAACGAATTAATTTCACAATACTTTCTATCTGATTTAACAATGCTTTAGAGGCTTCTTCAAAGACCAAATGTGCCTCATCTATGAAAATTATGAGTTCTGGCCTGCCACTATCTCCTTGTTCAGGAAAAGTTTCATACACCTCTGCTAATAACTGCAACATAAATGTAGAAAACAATTTTGGTTTGTCTTGAATATCTGTTAGACGCAACACCGAAATAATTCCTCTACCATTTTCATCTACTCTTGTTAAATCTTCTACTTCAAAAGATTTTTCACCAAAAAATAAATCTCCTCCTTGTTGTTCAATTTCAATAATTTTACGCAAAATTGCACCTGTTGAAGAAGATGAAATCCGCCCATATTCTGCTTGGATTTCTTCTTTCCCTTCATTGGTAACATAGTGTAAAACTTTTTTAAAATCTTTTATATCTAATAACGGGAACTTATGATCGTCGCAATATTTAAAAATAATAGCTACAATACCACTTTGAGTTTCTGATAAATCTAAAATTCTTGATAATAATACTGGTCCAAATTCAGATATTGTAGCTCGCATTTTTGTACCCTCTTGTTCTGAAATGGTTAAAATTTCTATCGGAAATTTCTTAGCTTCAAAAGGGAAACCAATTTTAGCGTGTCGTTCATCAATTTTTGGATGCCCAGAACTTGGTTGAGCCAAACCAGATAAATCTCCTTTTATATCCATTAACAACACCGGAATTCCTTTTTCTGATAAATTTTCTGCTACTACTTGAAGTGTTTTTGTTTTTCCTGTTCCGGTGGCACCGGCAATTAATCCGTGTCTGTTTAACGTTTTTAATGGAATTTTTACAATGGCATCTGTAATGGTTTCTTCACCTAACATTGCTGCTCCTAGAGAAATAAAATCTCCTTTAGTTTTGTAACCGTTATTTATAAAATCGAAAAATTCTTCCTGCTGGCTCATCTTCTTAAATTTTGATAAAAATAATCAAAGTTTAATGGATTTGAAATTATTTAAACATTTTATTGAAAATAGTCTGGAAAAACTATTACCACTAGTTTATGGGTAATTTTATTATAATGATGCGATACCAAATTGTAAAAAAGAACAGCTAATAGTAAGATAGGGTTTACAAAATAAACGCAGACTAGCTGTTTATTCTCATTTTAAAGGGATGACCCAGCTATTATTTTCCTCATCAATCTGGCCACCTAGTTTCTCTAACACAACTCTATTTGTTATACTAAGCCCTATTTCTGACATATTTTCAAATGTATATATACCATTTTCAGGAAAATTTTGTCTTGTCCTGTGAATATTAAATCGATTTGAAAATGTCCGTCCAAAGGTACTTTCTATTCCATTTTTTCCAATCATAAAACCAATTAGACCTCCCCAGGTTGCGGTTGGATTATCAGAATCCCAGCCTGTAAGTGTTCCAATTTTTATAGTTTCTTTGAAATCTCCTTCTCCATAAAAAAGACTTACTAAGCTTGCAGCAAAATTTATTCCTGCTGCGAAACAACCATTACAATACAAATTCCTTGATGTGATATGATAACCGTCTTTTTGGTTCACTTGATATCTGTAATAAATAGAATCTCTTGTTTGCTCCCAAGGAATACCTGAATCATATAAGTGTTTCGTATAATCATACATTTTTGCAGGATAAGAATTGTTTGGTAATATTTCTCTTGATCTATTCGACATCCAACGTATTTTTTCTTTCATACTACTGTTAGTATCTGTTGCATACACTAGTGAATGCATGGACACATAAAATTTAGAGATGTCTTCTGCTTCTTTTCTCGCTGTGGTTTGTATGGGTAATTGGGCTAATTTTAATGCGATATCGGGTCTTGTAGGTGCAAATAATCCAAATATTTCTGTGGTTAATTGGGCGTCAATCATATCAAAATGTTCATTGAGTTTTGGGTTGCCTGTTTCGGGCGGAAGCACACCCGTTTTCATTAAATCGAATGCTTTTTGATTGGAAACCCATAGATAATTTTCCTCATCAGACTTTATATGTTTTAACCAGCCATTTTGTATTTGCTTTGGACTAAGTATCAATAGCTTATTAGTAAATAAGAGATGTTGATACATAAATTCTATGTCTGTATCATCATCCGAACCCCAAATTTCAGAACTATTTTTAAATACATAATCTATAGTAGCCGATAAATCGCTTGGAACTCCTTCTCCCCAAATACTTGGTTGATCTGGTTTTCCCCAATTATCTCTGGTGTAAAAATTACCTGTTTTTATTTCTCCGAGATTCCCAATTTTGTCCATTTCTGTAACCAAACCAGTCCAGTTAGCAATACACTGACCAAGCCAAAATCCGTACAATTGGTTTTGATATCTTTCTTTTGAAATACGAATAGTTTTTGTACTATTCTCAAGATGATTAGTTTTCTTCTCTGTTTTTGAAATACAAGAATTTAGAAGGAATAAAAAAAGTGATGTATAGGATATTAAAATCAAATTTTTCATACCTTATATTATTTTGAGTTGAGAAACAAACAAACACATAATATCATTAACTTTTAGATGGCTTTTTATTAACAGACAAGGTTAATCAATCCAGTTTTTAAACCCTTTTACACGTTCTCTACTCACAATAATTTCTGTGTCTTTATAAGATTGTAAAATTAACTTTAAACGAGAGTTTGTATAAGATATAATATCTTTTATTGCATTGATATGAATGATAAAAGTTCTATTTACTCGGTAGAATTTTTCTGGATTTAAGTGCCCTTGCCAATGTTCTAAAGAGTGATCTATTAAATAACTTCTGCCAGTATTTGTATGAATGTACGTAGATTTATGTTCACTATAAAAACATTCAATTTCATCAATATGAATAATTTTTAAGTGTTGACCAATTTTAATGGTAAATCTTTTTTTAAACTTCCTATCTACAGGGTGAATTAGTAATTTTCTGATGTCATCTATATTTACTTGAATCTCTGAGGGTTTAAATTGATTTGCTTTGTATTTGTCTATTGCAATTTTTAAATCATCTTCATCTAAGGGTTTTAATAAATAATCTATGGAGTTTAGTTTAAAGGCTTTTAGAGCATATTCATCATAGGCAGTTGTAAAAATTATCGCCGATTTTACTTCTATTTCTTCAAAAATCTCGAAAGATAATCCATCTGATAATTGAATGTCTAAAAATATTAAATCTGGATGCTCATTTTGCTGAAACCAATTAATAGATTCTTCTACAGAATGTAACATGGTTTTTGCTTCTATTCCTTGTGCTTGCAACATTCTATATAATCTTCTTGCTGCAGGCTTTTCGTCTTCTATAATAATTACGTTCATTATTTTAATTCTTTGGCATCAAACAAACAACTATATTTTATTACACAATTTTCTTGATAAAAATTTAACGCCGTTTTAAGAGTATGAGTTATTAGTATTTTTTTTGTATTATTTTTTATCATTCATATATTCTTTAATTTTTCGATCTTCCCAATCTTTGTTAAACAAGCTAGGAAAACCAAATACTTTTACAGCATGAAATATTAAAAATACTCCCCACCAAAAGAAAAAACCATAATTATCAGTATCTGTAAATGCTTCAAAAAATGAATCTCCAAAACGAATATCTTTATAAATTCTTCTTCCAATAAATATAAAGTTAATGACTAGGTAAAAAGCAAAATGCTTATAAAATTTTTTAATTTCATCCACCCTCTTTTTAGCTCTTGTATATTTTTCTGATAAATTGTTCTCTTCCATCCTTTTAATTGTTTTGATTCATGTACTCTTCTAATTTATTCTTTTCCCAATTATCTATAAAATTAATTTTATATTTAAAAACAACAATGCCATGAATAGCAAGTACCAAAAACCATAGTAATGCATGCATCCTAATATTTGTTTTTATCCAATATAAGATATTTTCATTTGAAATGTAAATTTCAAAAAATTCAATGATAGAATTAAAAAATAAAGCTCAAAGAATCATTATAATCAAAAATATTTGTAAATGATTATAAAAATTTTTAATCCTCTTTACTCTTTGTTCTACTTGCCTATAACTAGTCTGTTTTTTGTTTGATTCCATCGGTATTATCTTTGATTGTTCATGTATTCTTTTATCTTACGCTCTTCCCAATCATTTCCCATAAAAAATGGAAATCCGAAAACTTTAAATGTATGAATTGCTAAACCTATTCCCCACAACGCCCAAACTCCATACAATCCAAAATCAGAAAATATTTCATTAAAAGATTTATCTTCTGTAATTCCGTCTATAATTTGACTTCCTGTTAAAAATAAATTTACAAGTACATAAATGGCTAGATGCCAGTAATAGCCTTTTAAATCTTCTACTCTTCTTTTAGCCCTTATGTATTTTTGTTCTTGTAAGTGATTGTCAGATTCCATAATTTAAAATTTATTATTCATATATTTTTCAATCTGTTTTTTCTCCCAATCTTTTCCAAAGAAGAACCCAGATCCAAAAACTCCTAGCCAATGAAAAACGACACCTATTCCCCAAAAAAACCAAGTTGAATATACCCCAAAGTGTGTAATTGCTTCTAGAAAAGTATATTCAGAATCAGAATCATTCGTTAATCCAAAAATTATAATTCCAGAGATAAAAATATTTACAATGAAATAGACTGCTAAATGAATATAAAATCCCTTTATTTTTTCTACTCGTTTTTTTGCCAGCATATACTTATGCTCGTCTGTATAGTCTCTTTCCATCTTATTTATATTTTTTATTTTCTTCCATTATTTCTCTAATTTTTCTTTCTTCCCAATCTTTACTTAAGCCTATTTTATCAAATCCAAAAACATGTAACCAGTGACTTAAAAGTCCTATTCCCCAACCTAATAGTGAAAACCAAAACCAATGAAAGTGGGGGTCAAATTTTAAATTTGCAAAAATAAGTATAGGGATAACAAAACAGTAAATTGATAAGTGTACATAGAAGCCTTTTATTTTTTTTACTCTTTTTTTTACACTTTTATATGCTTGTTCTTCTAAAAAATTATTCTTCATTTTAATAGTACTTATTATTTTTATCTTTTTCCATGATTTCTTTTATTTTTCTGTCTTCCCAATTTTTCCCCAAGAAAATACTATAATTATTTACTTCTAAAAAGTGGAAAGCTAATCCTATTCCCCAACCAAAAATTGGAAACCAAAACCAGTGAAAACCAGGTGAGAAGGTTAAATTTATAAATATTAAAAAAGGGTTTACAATACAATAAGATGCTAAATTTTGGTAAAATTCCTTTAACTTTTCTACTCTTTCTACAGCTCTTACATATTTACTGTTTTCTAAATTATTTGTTTCAAATGTCATATTATTTATTTTTGTTAAGAGAGGTAAACTCACCTTAAATGTTTTATTATTTCTTTCTATTATTATATTTCTGTTGGTTATTAAACCATATCTGTCTGCAATGTTTCTCAATCCTATTTTTGTACTTTTCCCAATTGCTTCTTTTGGATTTATGTTATTTTCTATATGCAAAAATCCGTCTTGTTCAAAAATATTAATTTCTAAAGGTTTTGCTGATGAAACCACATTGTGTTTTACTGCATTTTCTAGCAATAACTGTAAAGATAATGGCACAATTTTTAATTCATTATTAGATACCGATACTGGTATATTAAATTTAACAGCATCTTCAAAACGCATTCCCAATAGTTCCATATAGGTTTTAGCAAATCCTAATTCTTCTTCTAAAGATGTTAATTCTTTATTTCTCTGCTCTAAGACATATCTGTACACTTTAGAAAGTTTTGTTGTAAATTTTTCTGCCAATACAGGATTTTCACTAATTAGAGAAGTTAATACGTTTAAACTATTGAATAAAAAATGTGGATCTATCTGACTTTTTAAAGATTCAAATTTTGCAGTTTCTGTCTTGGCTACTATTTCTTGCTTGGTAGTTTCTTGATTTACAGATGCTTTCCAATTAATCATGAAGCCTCTAGCGTGTAAAAAAGCAGATACTCCTAATGATAAAATAATATAGAATAAATGAATCCAAAAAAAATCTCCTTTAAAAAAATTGGCTGAATTGTTTTCATTAATGATAATAAATACAACGTAATCTATAATTAAAACCACAGGTATTGTATATACTATCGTTGCAATAATTCCTGCCCAAACTCTTTGATTTGTTTGGGTAATCCAATCCCACTTTCCAGATAAATAAGTATTGATAAAACCGTTTCCAAACCCTAGACCAAAAGAATACATACCAGAAATAATAAAAGACCATAGGATACCTACCAAAGTACTCTGACCAAATGCTATCGCAAACAATACACCAAAAATTACAGTGATTTTTAAGCATAGCATTGCGCTTTTTTTAATGCTTTCATTTATAGGTAGATCTTGGTTTTTCATTGTTTCATCGAATTTACAACAGCAATTAATTACTGGTAATTTGCTTAAAATTTAATAGCTAAAGATACATTTTTATCAGAAACAATAAACTTAGCACTATCAAATGTTGGAGGACCATATGGATTTAATGCATTGTTTGAAGCACCATAATCTTCTAAAGGCATTCCGTTAGCCGAAAAATCCATTTGATCATTGTTATTTTTATCATGAAAACAAATAACTGCATATTCTCCCTCGGGTACATTTTCGAAAACGATGGTGCTTTTACCTTCTTTAATTTTCCCTTCTTTACCTTGTATTGGAATTCTCATAAAGTTGTCTTTAGCATATAAAGAAAACCCTATTTTACCAACATCTGAAGTTGCATTTACAACAGTTACTGTTATTTTTTTGTTTTGAGCTTTGATTGAGCTTGTAATGAATGAAAATAGTACGACTAAAATTGATATTAAAAATTTCATATTGATTGTTTTAATGGTTAATAATGGTACAAATATGCACCACCTCTCTAATTTTTAAAACAAAACCATACCCAACTGTATTTTTTTTAGAATGAATTGTAAAAAAAGTTGATCATAACATTTATATAGTACTTATGAAAGCGCATATTATGGACAAACCAAAAAAAGCATACATAATGAGGCATTTCAATGGTTATATAGACAGTCATAAACTTTTCTCTAATGAATTGTCATTTCGACGATGGGAGAAATCTTACAATCCAAACTAAAATTCATAAGATTTCTCAATCGTTCATGCTTCACTCATTTCGAAATGACAATCCTTTAGATTCCCGTTTTCACGGTAATGACAATTTCTACATGAAAAATGAAGTAGATTTACGAATACTATATTTGGACAGATTCATTTTTAATAGATTGATAAAAATTTTAAAAAAAAAAATTATTTATACCGTCAATTAAAAAAATAGCATACATTTGTAGCATGTTTACTTTAAGAAATAAAAAAAATACAAGAGTTCCCAGATTGCGCTTTCGCAACACCATCCGCTAGTTCTAAAATTTAGCCAAAGGGAAACTTTCATTTTTTATTTTTTATCACATGCATTACCAAACAAACTTCAAAAGCCTACACTCTATTATTATTTCTACAAATAATAAAAACATTGTCCGCCCCTTTTTCTTTTTTCGCCCTTTGGGTGCTTAAAAAACTTCAGAATTAGGTGAGTCCAATTCTACATTCATATCATCTTTTCAATATCAATTAAATTTTAAAACACCCATACAATGCAAATTGTAATTACAAACAAATCACATAGTATCTATGCAGAAATTATCTGTAATACAATTAAAGAAGCTTCTAAAGTTAGAGGAACAGGAATTGCAAAGCGAAAACCAGCCTATATTATTTCTAAAATGGAAAACGGCAATGCAGTGATCGCTTTAGAGGGCGATAGATTTGCAGGTTTCTGTTATATAGAAGCTTGGGGTCATGGAAAATTTGTTGCCAATTCTGGATTAATAGTGCATCCTGATTATAGAAATTTGGGCTTGGCAAAAAAGATCAAGCAATTAATTTTTAAGCATTCTAGATCCAAATTCCCAGAGGCAAAAGTGTTTAGTATTACAACGGGTTTAGCGGTGATGAAACTGAATAGTGATTTAGGCTATAAACCTGTAACCTTCTCTGAACTTACAGACGATCAATCTTTTTGGGAAGGCTGTCAAACTTGTAAAAATTACGATGTTTTAACCAGAACAGAACAGAAAATGTGTTTGTGTACAGGAATGTTATATGATCCTAAAGCAAGCAACAAAGAAACCTCTAAAGAGGTGAAAGAAAACGTCTTTAAAAGACTAAAAAAGATAAAACATACCCTATTTCTAAAAAAAGTAAAAAATGTCAAATAATAATAAAGAAAAATTAGTAATCGCCTACAGTGGTGGCTTAGACACCTCTTTTTGTGCTGTAAGTTTATCAAAAAAATATGAGGTTCATGCCGTAAGTGTAAACACCGGTGGCTTTACGTCAGATGAAATAAAAAACATTGAAAGTACTGCCTATACAATGGGAGTATATAGTTATAAAAACATTGATGCCATTGACACTTTTTACAATAAAGTAGTAAAGTATTTAATCTTCGGAAATGTATTAAAAAACAATACCTATCCACTTTCTGTAAGTGCAGAGAGAAGTATTCAAGCCATTGAAATTATAGCATATGCAAAAAGTATAGACGCAGCATATATTGCACACGGAAGTACTGGCGCAGGAAATGATCAAGTTCGTTTTGATATGATTTTTCAAACTTTAGCACCCAATATTAAAATTATTACGCCCATTAGAGACGGTAGCTTAACAAGACAACAAGAAATCAATTATTTAAAAGAAAATGGTGTTCATATATCTTGGGAAAAATCAAAATACTCAATAAACAAAGGTCTTTGGGGAACAAGTGTTGGTGGTTCTGAAACCTTAACATCAGAAAAAGCCTTGCCAGAAGCCGCCTATCCTTCTCAATTAGAAAAACAAGGTGAAGAAAAAATACTCTTAACGTTTAAAAATGGAGAATTAGTTGCTTTAAATGATATCGTAAACACATCAGAAAAAGTAATTGAACGTTTAAATACTATGGCATCAAAATATGCCATTGGAAGAGATATTCATGTTGGAGACACCATTGTTGGTATTAAAGGAAGAGTTGGTTTTGAAGCTGCTGCTGCTTTAATTACCATAAAAGCACATCATTTATTGGAAAAGCATACCCTTACAAAATGGCAATTACAACATAAAGAATATTTGGCAAATTTCTATGGAATGCACTTACATGAAGGTCAGTTCCTAGATCCTGTAATGAGAGATATGGAAGCCTTTTTACAAAGTTCTCAAAAGAAGGTTTCTGGGGATGTAATGGTAACTCTAAAACCTTATCATTTTAGTTTAGATGGAATTGTTTCCAAACACGACTTAATGAATACAGCATTTGGAAGTTATGGGGAAGAAAATAAGGGATGGACAGCGAATGATGCAAAAGGGTTTATTAAGATTCTTGGAAATCAGAATAAAATTTATCAACAAGTAAACTCATAAGCATGATAGAAATAGGAATTATTGGTGGAGCTGGTTATACCGCTGGTGAATTAATTAGAGTATTATTAAATCACCCAAAAACGAAAATAAATTTTGTTTTCAGTACTTCAAATGCTGGAAACAAACTGTACAAGGTACATCAAGATTTAATTGGTAGTACAGAAATTAGTTTTGTTTCAAAGATCAATTCGAATATTGATGTTTTATTTTTGTGTTTAGGCCATGGAAATTCAACTTCTTTTTTAAAGAAATACCAATTTTCATCCAGGACAAAAATAATTGATTTAAGCAATGATTTTAGACTTACCAAAGATAAAAACCTGGAAGGGAAAAGTTTTGTGTATGGTTTACCAGAGTTACAAAAAGAAGCGATAAAAAAGGCTAATTATATTGCAAATCCTGGTTGTTTTGCGACGGCTTTACAACTAGCCATTTTACCTTTAGCAGCAAACAATGTATTGCAAGATGATGTTCATATACATGCAGTAACTGGTGCAACTGGCGCAGGAACTTCCTTATCTAAAACTACACATTTCACTTGGAGAGATAACAATTTCTCACATTATAAAGCTTTTAACCATCAGCATTTAGGAGAAATACACCAGACTGTACAGCAATTACAAACAACTTTTAACTCAGACATCAATTTTGTACCCAATAGAGGTAATTTCTCGAGAGGAATTTTTGCAACTAGCTATACAAAGTTTGACGGAAGCATAGAGGACGCAAAAAAAATATATCAAGAATATTATACAGATGTTGCTTTTACTTTTGTTTCTGATGATGGTATTCATTTAAAACAAGTTATAAATACCAATAAGTGTTTGCTTCATCTAGAAAAACATAACAACAAATTACTAATTACAAGTGTGATCGATAATTTATTAAAAGGGGCTTCTGGGCAAGCAATTCAGAATATGAATTTAATGTTTGGTTTTGAAGAAAGGGAGGGTTTACATCTAAAAGCAACTTATTTTTAAAAAGTACTTCTGCCGCGTTAGCGATTGAAACGACATCCTTTTTGAGGAACGAAAAAAGATATAGTGTAAAGCGCGACCCTTGTGGTAACGCCCAAAAAAACAAAAACATGAAAATAGCAATCATAGGAACAGGAAATTTAGGAAAATCAATAGCGAAAGGTTTGATTAGCGACAACGCAATTACCTCTTTGTTCTTGACAAAAAGAAATTTAGACGGAATCGCTGAATTTGAAGGATACAAAAATATATTCTTAACAACGGATAATCAAAAAGCTATAAAAAAATCTGACATTATAATCATAGCAGTACAACCTGCTCATAGTGAAGAAATTTTAGGAGACATCAGACCGTATTTAACAGAAAACCATGTGCTAATCTCTACAGTTACAGGATTTTTAATTCCTCAAATTGAAGCGATTATTGGTACAGACAAATATATCGTTAGGGCCATGCCAAACACCGCAATTGCCGTTGGAAAATCGATGACCTGTTTGTGTGCCAACCAAAAAGGGCAAAAAAGAATTCAATTGGCAAAAGCAATTTTTAACAGATTAGGACACTCTATGTCGATACCAGAAGCTCAAATGCAAGCTGCAACCGTTGTTTGTGCAAGCGGTGTTGCCTTTTGGATGCGTTTAATTCGGGCAACAACACAGGCTGCAATTCAGTTGGGTTTCGACGCCAAAGAAGCGCAAGAATTGGCGATGTTTACAAGTGAAGGTGCTGCTAATTTACTAATTGTAAATGGCAAGCATCCTGAAGAAGAAATTGATAGAGTTACCACACCACAAGGTTGTACAATTACAGGTTTAAATGAAATGGAACACAAAGGATTGAGTTCCTCTTTAATTCAAGGAATGGTCGCCTCTTTTCATAAAATTAATGAAATTAAAAAGGAACAGATATGAGTTTATTTAATGTATATCCATTGTTCAATATTACACCTATAAGAGGAAAAGATGTCTATATTTTTGAGGAGGACGGAACAAAATATTTAGATTTATATGGAGGACATGCTGTAATTTCTATCGGGCACTCGCATCCTACTTATGTGAAAAATATTAGCAAACAAGTTGCACAACTGGGTTTTTATAGCAATTCTATTCAAAATCCTTTACAAACTAAATTGGCCAATAAAATAGCTACAGTATCTGGTTGTAAAGACTATGAATTATTTTTATGCAATTCGGGTGCAGAAGCCAATGAAAATGCTTTAAAATTAGCTTCTTTTCACACCAATAAAAAAAAGGTAATTGCTTTTAAAAATGGTTTTCATGGAAGAACTTCAGCTGCGGTTGCAACAACAGACAATCAAAAAATTATTGCCCCCATCAATGCACAACAAGAAGTAGAAATTTTAGCTTTAGGCAACTTAGAAGGTGTAGAAAAAGCATTGAAAAAAAATGATGTGTGCGCTGTTATTATTGAATTCATTCAAGGTGTTGGCGGATTAGAAGAAAGTAGCTCAAAATTTTATGAAGGTGTAAATACATTATGTAAAAAATATAATACCTGTTTTATTGCTGACGAGGTTCAGTCTGGTTTTGGGAGAACTGGTGATTTTTTCGCTTTTCAAAAATACAACCTAAGCCCAGATATTATTTCTATTGCAAAAGGAATGGGAAATGGATTTCCGATTGGCGGAATTCTAATTCATCCAGATATCAAAGCTTCTTTTGGTTTGTTGGGAACAACCTTTGGTGGAAATCATTTAGCTTGTATTGCATCTTTAAGTGTCTTACAAGTCCTTGAAAAAGAAAAACTAATGCAAAATGCCTTAGAAATTTCAAGGTATTTTTTACACAAATCAACCACAATACCCAATTTAAAAACAGTAAAAGGTAGAGGATTAATGTTGGGATTGGAATTCAATTTTCCAATTACTGAACTAAGGAAAAAATTAATTTTTTCACATAAAATATTTACAGGAAGCTCTAAGAATCCGAATTTATTAAGGATTCTTCCTCCATTAACAATAAAAAAACAACATATTGACCTCTTTTTTGATGCCTTAAAAAGTGAATTATCATGAAAAAATACACCGATATAGACGACATTAACGATATCAATTCTTGGATTGAAGAAGCAATAAAACTCAAGAAAAATCCACTAGAAAATATTGAATTAGGAAAAAATAAAACTTTAGGATTATTATTTTTTAATTCAAGTTTAAGAACCCGTTTAAGTACTCAAAAAGCAGCACAAAATTTAGGGATGAATGCTATTGTAATGAATGTTTCTAATGATGCTTGGGGAATTGAATTTGAAGATGGGAAAATAATGAACGGTTCAACCGCAGAACATATTAAAGAAGCGGCGGCTGTGGTTTCTCAATATTGTGATGTGATTGCCGTAAGAACTTTTGCTTCTTTGTTAGACAAAGAAAAAGATGAATCTGAACAGGTCTTAAAATCGTTTATAAAATTTGCTTCTGTGCCAATTATAAGCATGGAAAGTGCAACAGGTCATCCTTTACAAGGGCTCACAGATGCCATTACAATTTCTGAAAATTCTACTAAAAAAAGACCCAAGGTCGTTTTAAGTTGGGCACCGCATATTAAAGCATTGCCGCATGCAGTTGCCAATAGTTTTACACAAGCTATGCAAAAAATGGATGTGGAGTTTGTAATTGCAAATCCTGAAGGATATAATTTGAATCCAGAAATCACAAAAAATACTCCTATTTATCACAGCCAAGAGGAAGCTTTTAAAAATGCTGATTTTGTATATACAAAAAACTGGTGTTCTTACCATGATTATGGAAAAGTAATGAATACAGACAAGAACTGGATGATTACCAAAGAAAAAATAGGACAGGCTAAGTTTATGCACTGTTTACCTGTTAGAAGAAATGTTATTGTTGAAGATGCTGTTCTAGATGCTGACAGTTCTTTGGTTCTTGAACAAGCAAATAACAGAACCTATGCCGCGCAATTGGTTTTGAAAAAAATACTATAAAATGCAAAAAGAAAAACTTTCCATTGTAAAAATAGGAGGAAATATTATTGAAGATGAAACCTCGTTAAACACCTTCCTAAAATTATTTTCTACTCTAAAAGGAAAAAAAATTTTAGTGCACGGAGGAGGAAAACGTGCCACTCATATTGCTTCAAAATTGGGGATTAAATCTAAATTAATTAATGGTAGACGGATTACTGATGAAAAAAGTTTAGAGGTTATTACTATGGTCTATGGTGGTTTGGTTAACAAAAACATGGTTGCTAAATTACAAGCATTGCATAGTAATGCCATTGGTTTAACTGGCGCAGACATAAACAGTATAAGATCTGAAAAAAGACCTGTAAAAGAGATTGATTTTGGGTTGGTGGGTGATGTAAAAGAAATTGACTGTACTGCTATTCAAAAATTAATTCAAGTAGATTTCACCCCTGTATTTTGTGCCATAACACATGATGGAAATGGACAATTACTGAACACTAATGCAGATACCATTGCAAGTCAAGTTGCAGTGGGTATGAGCAAAATCTATGAAACATCTATCTATTACTGTTTTGAATTGAATGGTGTTTTAAGAGATATCAATGATAAAAAATCAGTCATAAAAGTCATCAATTCAAAAACCTATCAAGAATTATTAAAGGATGGCATTATTACAGATGGATTATTACCCAAATTAGAAAACTGTTTCGATGCACTAAAAAATGGAGTTTACAAAGTAAACATGGGTAATACTGCTATGCTGACAAAAGAAAACGATCATTTTACAACCATTACATTATAAGAATGAATATTCAAAAATTAACAGAAAACGCAATTTCTCTTTTAAAAAATTTGATAGAAACACCATCATTTTCAGGAGCAGAAGATCATACGGCTAAAATTATTGAGGGCTGGTTTGTTCAACATAAAATTCCGTTTAAAGTATCAAAAAATAATATTTGGGCAACCAATAAACATTTTGATGAACGCAAACCCACACTATTATTAAACTCTCATCACGACACCGTTTATCCTAATTCTGCTTATACCAATAATCCTTTCAAAGCCATTGTAAAAGAGGGCAAATTATATGGTTTAGGATCGAATGATGCTGGAGGATGTTTGGTCTCATTAATGGCTACTTTTACTAATTTTTACTCACAAGAAAACTTAAAGTATAACCTCGTAATGGTGGCCTCAGCGGAAGAAGAAAGTAGTGGTAAAAATGGTTTGAATTCCGTATTGCCCATTATTCCACATATTGATGTGGCAATTATTGGCGAACCCACTTTAATGGATTTAGCAATTGCCGAAAAAGGTTTGGTTGTTTTTGATGCGGTTGTAGAAGGAACTCCCAGTCATGCTGCACACCCAAACAACAACAATTCAATTTATAATACCATTGAAGTTTTACAGTGGTTTAAAGATTTTAAATTTGAAAAAACTTCGGAAGCTTTAGGTGCCGTAAAAATGACTGTTACGCAAGTAAAAGCAGGTTCTCAGCACAATGTGATTCCCGCACATGTAGAATTGGTAGTTGATGTTCGTGTAAATGATAGGTATTCTAATGAAGAAATTTTGGCAATTTTAGAAGAAAAATCACCCTGTACAAAAATAACTCCAAGAAGTTTACGATTAAACTCCTCTGCCATCTCTAAGCATCACGATTTGGTAAAAGCAGGAATTGCAATGGGAAGAAAAACCTATGGTTCGCCTACACTATCCGATCAAGCAGTGTTAAGTTGCGAGTCTTTAAAATTAGGTCCTGGAGATAGCACACGTTCTCATTCTGCTGACGAATTTATTTATTTGGCTGAAATTGAAGAAGGGATCCAGATATATATTGAATTACTAAAGCGTGTAATGGTTCAATAGTGAAAGCTTTGTATATAGAGTGTGGATACAATTAAGATCCACCATCAATGACACTTAGACGTGGAATAAATAAAATGAAACAAATAATCGATTAAAGATCAAGAATATGAAACTTTGGGACAAAGGATTTTCAATAGACAAACAAATAGAAAAATTTACAGTTGGTACCGACAGAGAAATTGACATCCATATTGCGAAATATGACGTAGAAGCTTCTTTAGCGCACGCTATAATGCTTGAATCTATTGGTATTATTACTGCTAACGAATTGAAAGATTTAAAAAGAGGTTTGCAAGAAATAGCTGTACATATTGAAAATGGAACTTTCAGTATTGAAGCTTCTTTTGAAGATGTACACTCTAAAATTGAATGGGAATTAACCAATACGTTAGGAGAAGTTGGAAAAAAAATTCACACTGCGCGTTCAAGAAATGACCAAGTATTAGTGGCGCTTCATTTGTACTATAAAGAAAATTTAGCTAGTATAAATAAGAAAACTAAAACGCTTTTTGAGACACTTTTAGAGTTAGCAGAAACCCATAAAAAACAGGTATTACCCGGATATACACATTTACAAGTTGCGATGCCTTCTTCTTTTGGATTATGGTTTTCTGCCTATGCAGAATTGCTAATTGATGATATTTATATGTTGAATGCCGTTGCTAAAGTTGTAGATCAAAATCCACTAGGTTCTGCCGCAGGTTATGGAAGCTCCTTCCCTATTGACAGAGAATTGACAACCAAAGAATTAGATTTTTCGACTTTAAAATACAACGTCGTTGCAGCTCAATTAAGCAGAGGCAAAAGTGAGCGTTCTATTGCTTCCGCTTTGGGCGGATTGTGCAATACCATATCTCGATTTGCAATGGATGTTTGTTTGTATATGAGTCAAAATTTTAATTTTATTTCTTTTCCGGATGAATTAACCACGGGTAGCAGTATTATGCCTCATAAGAAAAATCCTGATGTTTTTGAATTGATTCGTGGAAAATGCAATAAAATTCAAGCATTACATATAGAAATGGTGATGATTACCAATAATTTACCAACGGGTTATCACAGAGACTTTCAATTATTAAAAGAAAATATTATCAATGCTTTTGAAGATGTAAAAGATATTCTAGACATCTTTAATTATGCGATTCAACAAGTAATTGTGAAAGATATCGATTTAAATGATGAGAAATATCAATACTTATTTACCGTAGATAGTATCAATAATTTAGTGGGTGAAGGCATGTCTTTTCGAGAAGCCTATCAAAAAATTGGCGGAGAAGTTCAAGATGGAACCTACCAACCAGATTTAGGCAAGCAACATACCCATGTTGGAAGTATTCATCATTTATCATTGGATAAAATTAAGGAGAAATTCCCAAAGTAAGAGGCTATTAAATTGAATGTGAAACTAAGTTTAATTGTACTAATAAAATTTAACAAAGTAATATCCTTATAGTGATGGCATCAATAAACCTAAAGACCTGTCTGACTTAATAAGGGTGGATTTAGAGAACGTCTTTCCGAATCTTTGCCATAGTTAATGGTACGGATACTCTACCTTAGCCAATCAATTGTTTTTTAATTAAAAAGTACCGATAAAAAAAGGTTTTTTATGCAGATTTCATGTAAAAAACACCCTTTTAATATTCATTAATATTAGCTAATTTGCAGTTTCAATATTTACATTTATAAATACCCTTTTACATAATGAATTTTACAAATATCTTACAAGAACCCTTTACCTTACCTTGTGGAGTTACGATACCTAATAGAATGGTAAAATCTGCCATGAGTGAAAACAATGCGGATAAAGGTGGAAAGCCCTCTGAACGTATTATAAAACTATATAAAACTTGGGGAGAAGGGGGTACAGGTATTCTAATTTCTGGAAATGTAATGATGGACAGCAAAGCATTAAATGAACCTAGAAATGTGGTCGTGGAAGATGAAACGTATATGCAAGAACTCAAAGAATGGGCAAATGTTTCACAAAAATATGGTAGCCATCTTTGGATGCAAATTAATCATCCTGGAAGACAATCACCTAAATTTAATAAAGAGGTAGTAAGTGCTTCTGATGTTCAACTGCCTATGAAATCTATGTTCCCTAAACCTAGACCAATGACCGAAGAAGAAATTTGGAAAGCCATAGAAGGTTTTGGAGATTGTGCTTTGATTGCTAAAAAAGCAGGTTGGAAAGGGGTGCAAATACACGGAGCTCATGGATATTTAGTAAGTCAGTTTCTATCTACGCTTACAAATCTAAGAACAGATCAATGGGGAGGTTCTTTAGAAAATAGAGCTCGTTTTGCTTTGGAGATTTATAGAAACATACGAAAAAAAGTGGGAGCGGGTTTTCCTATTGGTATTAAAATAAACTCTGCAGATTTTCAACGAGGAGCATTTACCGAAGAAGAATCTCTAGAAGTTATTAATATGCTTTCTGCTGAAGGTATGGATATGATAGAAGTTTCCGGAGGTACTTATGAAAAAGCGGCGATGATGGGTGCAGGAAAAAAAATAAAGGAAAGTACACAAAAAAGAGAAGCCTATTTTGCTGATTTCATTGTAAAAGCCAGAGCAAAAACGAAAGCTCCATTATTATTAACTGGAGGATTTAGAACTTTAAAAGTGATGACAAAAGCAATTGAGAATAATGAACTAGATTTTGTGGGGTTAGCGCGTCCTTTTGCTGTATTTCCTCACCTCTCTAAAGAGTTTTTTGAAGGCGCTAGAACAGAAGTACATATTCCACCTGTAAAGACAGGTTTAAAATTTATTGATAGAATGGGTTTCTTAGATATTTCTTATTTTTCTGAACAAATGAAAATGATGGGTAAAGGTGATTTGCCAAATCCTAAATTGAGTGTTTGGTCTGTTCTTTTCAATTATATCAAAAAAACTATATTTTAAATCCTTTGATTAAATATAAAAGTTGCCTAAAAAGCTCTTTGAAAAATCGCTTTGATAAAATTAATTGGAGGCATTTTAAATTGAATTCGTAGATCCTCTGCTAAAGAGGTGTCTTGGTCTAAAAATTTTAGTATTTGTTTGGGAGCATTTTTTTGAAACATTTTTCCAAAAAGAAATGCACCAATATGATTTTTTTTGGACAAAATATCCAATAACAATAGATCGTAAAACCAAAATTTATTTATTTTATGAAATTCAGGTAAGGGTTTATCCTGCTTTATATATGCTATGAGTTTCGCTGTATTTTTTGTGGTGTTTTTAAAGGTAAAGCCAGTGCTTGCCTTAGTCCAACCTCCTGCGGTGCCAATATTGATGATATTATTAGAATTGTGTTTCCAAAATTTATAACAGGTCATTGGAATTGAACCTTGCTCCCTTTCTACTATTTCGTAATTGTTAATATTTCTTTCTTGTAAATATTTTTCAATTTCTAATTTGTAGTCATCATAGGGAAGCAAATCTTTTGAAAATAATGTATATTCAAACAAAGCTTCATTTTTAGCAAAAGGTAAAATATACATAAAACGTGTGTTTCCTTTTTGAGCAACTGTAAAATCCATAAAAGTAGCAGCCGTATCATTAAAAGAATCTTTCTTGGTTTTTATAAAGAAACCTACAAAATGTTGTTGTAAAACAGGATATTTATTTTGTTTTTTATAAACATTATCAAAAAGAATACTATTAATGAGTGTTTTGGTCTTCAATACTTTACTATCAGTAATTACTTCAGCATATTTAGCACGTTGATGAATATTAAGGATATGTTCTTTCTGAAAACTAATGTTTGTTTTAAGTGCTAAATGCCTCCATATTTTAGCATAAAAATCAGCACTTCGAATCATTTTATATTGATAAGGAGCAATACTTTCTTCGGTCGTATGAAGTTCACTTTTAAAAATAATATGTTTCCAAGAGGCACGAACAATACTATTCCACTCATCATTTTCAGTTTCCCAATAACACCAAGTTCTGTCGTTTGTGTTTTTCTTTTCTTTGTCTAAAATTAAAATTGATGTATCATCAAAAAAAGCATCTTTAGACATTCTATATGCCATCATTAAGCCAGATGCACCTCCACCAACAATTATATAGTCGTAATAATTCATTATAATGAGGTAAATTTAGTCATAAATAAAAAAACCACTCCTTATTATCTATTAACTTTTATAAAAGAAATAATTTATAAATTTATGGTACAAAAAGGAGAAGAAATTAAAAACAGTTAAAACCCTAAATTTTTGGTTTTTTAAAGTATTTAAAAGGAACAAACAACATACCAAAGCACTGACTGTCTTCTTTACCCATATTCTTATGGTGAATCTTATGAGCTTTTCTCAATCCTTTTAAATACCGATTATTAGTATTTTTAAACCACTTAAATCGTTGATGAATTAATACATCATGCACCATAAAATATGCGATTCCATAACATAAAATACCCAAACCTATAAAAAACAAATACGTATGTTCTGTATAGGTTCCAAAATAAAATAAAGCAATGCTAGGTATTGCAAATACAAAAAAGAAAGCATCATTTTTCTCAAAACCTTTGTATTTTGGTTGATGGTGATCTTCATGTAAGTACCATCCAAAACCATGCATAACATATTTATGTGTACACCAAGTTACACCTTCCATTATTAAAAAAACTCCTAGAGTAATAAAAAAATACATAGTCAAATAATATTCAATTTATATTTTACATAACTTCTTGCTAGCAAATTTATTTTCATTGGGTCAGAAATACGAATTCTTGTATTCATAATTTTTTCTGAAGGAACAGCTTTTAGTTTCTTAAGCAGTCGTCTATAATATCGATACGCCATATAAACGCCAAATTTTGCTTCAACAGGCAATTTTAAAATTCCGTGTTTGTAGGCATAGTCAAAGTCTTCCTCAATTTCTTTGATAATTAATTGTTTAGAATTTTGATTCAATTTTCCTAGATCTATATTCGGAAAATAAGAACGATTTAAAACTTCATAATCATCTTTTAAATCTCTTAAAAAATTAACTTTCTGAAACGCTGAACCTAGACGCATTGCTGCGTCTTTTAAATTGTTATACATCAGAGTATCTCCATTCACAAATACTTTTAAACACATTAAACCAACAACATCTGCAGAGCCGTAGATGTATTCATCGTATTCTTCTTTGGTAGTGTATTCGGTTTTATACAGATCTGCTTTCATACTTTTCAGAAAAGCATCGACCATTTCCTTTGGAATTTTATATTTGTGAACTGTTTGTTGAAATGAATTTAAAATAGGATTGAGGCTAATACCTTGTTCCATGGCAAGGTAATAATCTTTTTCAAAATTATTCATTAGTTTTTCTTTATCATAATCATGGAAAGTATCTACTATTTCATCAGCAAAACGAACAAATCCATAAATATTATAAATATCTTTTCTAATAATTGGAGAGAGCATTTTTACCGCTAAAGAAAATGATGTACTATAGCTTTTAGTAACCAATTTACTACAATCATAAGAAACTCTGTCAAATAATTCTTTCATCTACTTTTGTTTTTTTATAATTAAATCTGATACAATTTTACCAGAAATTAATGCTGGTGGAACCCCTGGACCAGGAACTGTTAATTGACCAGTAAAAAATAAGTTTTTCACCTTACTACTTTTTAAATTAGGTCTTAAAAAAGCGGTCTGTAAAAGTGTATTTGCCATTCCATAGGCATTTCCTTTGTAAGAATTATAATCTTCTTTAAAATCTTGTACACAAAAAGACTTTTTAAATAAAACCTTATCTTTTACTTTTTGGTTTGTCATTTTCTCAAATCTATCCATAATTTTATCAAAATATTCATCTCTTAGGCTTTCTGTGTCTTCAATTCCTGGTGCTATTGGAATTAAGAAAAAACCAGCTTCTTTTCCTGTTGGGGCAGATGTTGTATCGGTCATAGAGGTAAAGTTAGCATAAAATAATGGAGCTGATGGCCATGTAGGATTATCATAAATTTCTTCTGCATGTTTATCAAAATCAGTATCAAAAAATAATGTGTGATGACTGGCGTTTTTTATTTTTTTGTCAAAACCAACATAAAACAATAATGAGGATGGCGCAAATGTCTTTTTACTCCAATATTTTTCCGAATACTGTCTTAAATTTTCTTCCAATAAAGTTTCTGTATGGTGATAATCTGCTCCACTTAGAACTAAATCTGTTGTAATTTTTTCACCATTAACTAAAAGTCCATTTACATTTTTATTATCATCAGTTATAATTTTTTCAACATTTGCATTTACTTTAAATTGGACACCCAGTGAAGTTGCCAAAGTAACCATACCCTCAATAACCTTATACATTCCGCCTCTTGGATGCCAAGTTCCTAAACCAAAATCTGCATAATTCATGAAATTATAAAAAGCAGGGGTATTGCTTGGTTTTGCTCCTAAAAACAAAACTGGAAACTCTAGAATCTGTATTAATTTATCACTTTTAATATCTTTCCTAACTTGTTTTCTTATTGTAGAAAAAAATTGTGAAACTCTTGCTATTGTTTTAGTTGTTACCAATTCTAATGGTGAAATACCAGGTCTATATACTAAATCTTTGATAGCTGTCTCATAATTTTCTTTTGCCGAATCTAAAAATTTTTTTAAATGTTTTGCACTTCCTTGTTCTTCTTTTTCAAACATTTTATAGATCTCATCTAATTTATCTGAGATAGTAGTTGAATCATTTTTACCAAAATATACTTCATAACCTGGACTTAATTTGTCTAAAGTATAATAGTCGGAAGGTTTTTTATTAAAATCAGCAAAAAAGCGTTCAAAAACATCTGGCATCCAATACCATGAAGGTCCTATATCAAAGGTGAATCCATCTTTTTTATACTGTCTTGCTCTTCCTCCTAAAGTTTTATTTTTCTCTAATACGGTAACATTATAGCCTGCTTTTGCTAAATAGCATGAGGCTGATAAAGAGGAAAAACCCGAGCCAATTATATAGATATTTTTTGTCATCTTTTATTTTGTTTAACAAATATAACTATTTATTAAACTTACATAATCAATATACAAAAAATTATAAATCATTTAACAAATCGGAAGTAGAATTATAGAGTTTAATTTTAGAACAAAAACTATGGCTATTAACTAACTGAGTTTTTCTTCCTATAGCAAATAGTTTATGATTTGTTCCTTTTAAAATATCATCTATTTTTTTAAAATAACTCTCTATTTTATCATCATAAGGCATTATTGTCATGGAAGTAATAAAGCAAATCTCTCTTCCATTTTTAAAAAAATAATCTAAATTATCTAAAGGTAAACTTTGACCCAAATAAATGGTATGATTTCCCCTTAAAACTAACTCGTAATTTAAATACAGTAAACCTAATTCGTGGATTTCATTTTCAGGCAAGAATAACACATACGATTTGTTGGTATTTTCTATATTATATTCTAGTTTTTCGGTATTAGATTGTATCTTCTGTGCTATTAAATTTGAAATAAAATGCTCATGAGCTGGTAATAAGGTGTCAGTTTGCCACAATAAACCAATGTGATTTAAAAAAGGAATAAAAACATCTTTAAATACTTCTCTAAATGTTTTTTTCTGTAAAAGCTTATTGTAGGTATTGTTAAACAATACTTTATCAAATTGAAACATTGAAACTTTAAAAGAATTGATAGCTTTGTCATTAATGGCAGTGGTAAAAGCAATTTCTCTTGAGTTCAAAATTAAGTCTTCATCAGACATTTTAGCAATCTTAGAAATCTTATAGTTATTGTTGTTAAGTAAAACAATATTAAGAAGCTTCAGCAAGTTTTCATTAGAATAGAATCGAATATTAGTCTCAGTTCTTTTAGGTTTTAAGAGATTGTATCTTTTCTCCCATATACGAATTGTATGAGCTTTTACACCAGAGATGTTTTCGAGATCCTTAATGGTAAAGTCTTCTTTAATATTGTTCAAAGTAATATAAATTTTGGTTGAACAAATTTAATCAAAAAAAAATAAAAAAATAGTTCATGTTAATTTGTAACATTTAATACTTTTGAGCAACTAACTAATTAAATCAACTACTAAAAAGTGCAAGAATATTTAGAGAATAAATTTTTATCGGACTTTGAAAAAAATCAAAATATAGTTCATAAAATTTGTAGAATGTATACTACAAATCAAGATGGACATAAGGATTTATTTCAGGAGATTACTATTCAGCTTTGGAAAAATTACTCCAAGTTTAGAGGTGATGCAAAATTTAGTACTTGGATGTATAGGGTTGCTTTAAATACTGCAATTTCTTTATACCGAAAATCTACGAAAACATTAAAAACAGAAGATTTTAGTGATGTAGCTTATAAAATTAAAGCTACAGATTATGATAATACAGAAGAATTACAGCTAAAAGAATTATATAAATCTATTCATAAATTAAGTGATATTGAGAAAGCACTTATTTTCTTGTATCTAGAAGATAAGCCCTATAAAGAAATTGCCGAAACACTAGGTATTTCTGCTGTAAATGCGAGAGTGAAGATGAATAGAACAAAAGAGAAATTAAAAAAAATATTAAACCCATAACCATGGATTTACTTGATAAATATAAAAAAATATGGCGCAATCAACCAGAAGAAGTTGACAAGCTCACTAAAGCTGAGATCTATAAAATGGCACATTCAAAATCCTCATCAATTGTAAAATGGATTTTTATTATCAGTTTAATAGAATTTATAATAATGATTCCTTTTCTTTTTATAGAAACCAATACCAGCGATTTTGAAAAAATGAATATTTTATGGTTACATACAACCATAAATATTCTCAGTTTTGCTGTTGTGGCAATTTTTGTTGTTAAATTTTATATAAATTACAAGAGAATATCTTCTTTAGACAATACAAAAACTCTAATGGATAAAATTGTAAAAACTAGAAGAACTGTAAGGAACTATATTTTTACGGTAATAATTTTAACCTCTTTCTTAATTTTAGTGATAGCTTTTTCATTAATTAACCATCAATTTGCAAATGAAACCATGCTTTTTAAGACAGGAATAATAGCAATATTTATTTTTGTAGGGGCTGCCCTTTTAGGATTAGTTTGGTTAATTTATCAACTTCTTTATGGAATCTTATTAAAAAAATTAAATAGAAATTACAAAGAATTGGCTAAATTAGACGAATTAAATTAAAACTTTACTCATGAAAAAGTTAGTATTTCTAGTGTTTCTGTTTTCATCTTTTAGTGGGTTTTCTCAAAAATCTGATTTCTGGAAAAATGTTCGATTTGGAGGTGGCTTTACTTTAGGATTTGGTTCTCAAACAACCATAGGGGTATCACCGAGTGCAATTTATGATTTTGATAATGGATTCTCACTCGGTGCTGGATTCAATTATATTTATAGTGAAGCTGGAGCGTTCTCTACAAATGTGTATGGAGGAAATATCATCTCACTATATCAAATACCAAATGTAGGTATTCAACTTTCTGGTGAATTCGAACAATCTTTTGCAAAACAAACCACAAGTGTAGGCTCTATCAATACAAATTTTCCTGCCTTATATTTTGGTGCTGCCTATAATCAAGGTAGATTTGCTTTTGGATTTAGGTATGATGTTTTATATGATTCAAATAAAAGTATTTATGCCTCACCATTCTCACCAATCGTACGGTTTTATTTTTAAAAATTTTTCAATACTTTTAAAAGAATTTCATGCATTTTATCTGTATAATCAAGATGTGTAACAATTCTTATTCTCCCTTCTCCCATAGGGGTTAATAAAATATCTTTATCTTTCATTTTATTGATAAAACGATCTGCTCCTATTTTTTCATCTACATAAAAAATAATAATATTGGTTTCGATTGGTTCTACTCTGGTAACATAAGAACATGCCTCCAATACAGCCCCTATTTCTTTTGCTTTTAGATGATCTTCTGCCAACCTTTCTATGTGATTGTCTAAAGCATAGATTCCCGCAGCGGCTAAAAACCCCACTTGTCTCATTGCGCCACCAAACAATTTACGAATTCGAAGAGCCTTTGCAATATGCTCTTTAGAACCAAGTAAAACTGAACCAATTGGTGCTCCTAATCCCTTAGATAAACAAATAGAAATCGTATCAAATAACTGTCCATATTGTTTTGGAGATTCTTTTTTCGCAACCAAAGCATTGAATAGTCGCGCTCCGTCCAAATGAAATGCCAAGTTGTTCACTTTAGAAATTTTTTGAAGTTTCTCTAATTCTGTAAAATCCCAACAAGCACCTCCCCCTTTATTAGTGGTGTTTTCTATACAAACTAATCTTGAATATGGAACGTGAATATCAGATCTTCCAGCAACAGCTTCTTGTAATTGTCTTGCAGTAAACATCCCTCTATTTCCATCTATTAATTTACAGGTTACTCCCGAATTAAAAGCTGCTCCTCCCCCTTCGTAATTATAAACATGCGCATATGTATCACATATTAATTTATCTCCAGGATGTGTATGCAATTTTATAGCAGTTTGATTGGCCATGGTTCCTGAAGGGAAAAAAAGCGCGTCTTGCATTCCAAATAATTGAGCTGCTTTCTTCTGCAATTCATTTACCGTTGGATCACTTTTAAAAACATCATCACCAACTTTTGCATTCATCATTGCCTCCAACATTTTTGGTGTTGGTCTGGTTACAGTATCTGATATCAAGTCTATAATCATAATTCTTTGTTGTTAGGGATTTTTACAAATACTTTTATGAAAAAAAATCATTTGGTTTTATTTTTAGAGCATAAGTATTTTTCATATTGAAAAAAACAGCTTTTAATACCCCCCTATCGGAGAGCCATCGGGTATTTGTAGTGCACTTGTTTTCTTAAATGATGAGGGATTTTTCTCAAAATCTACAATCATTTTTACCATGGCGCTGTCATATATTTTTTGAGAGCCCATAGAGTTTTTGTTATTTAAAATTGCTTTTATTTCATCTAACTTAAAATTCACAATAGCATTTACTTGTTTGTATTGATTTTTTATAGTGGATACATAAAATAATTGCTCTAATACTTCCATATTGATTAGGTTTTGTAATTCTTGATAGTACCTGTCGCTGTGGGATTTTTTGATGGTTTTTACAATCAACTCATCCAACAACTCTTCTAAACCTAACTGTCTATTATCTAAGCTTTTATGCACTATCAATCTTGACAATCTTTGTGGATGTAATAATAAACTTAAAGACATTTCAGATGCAGTTTCAACGGCAGAAAAGGCATCAAACTCAACACCTAATTTACTTTTAAAAGATTCACGAGTTCTACCATAACCAATTGCTCTAGGTGGGAAAAGGGCTAGTTTTTCTTTAGGAATTGCAATTTCATCTACAGCAATTGTCTTTAAAACTGCTTGCAAAGCAATTCTTTCTGTAGTTCCAGAAACTCTTTCTACTATTTTTTGGTTTCCACCTTTTACGGCATAACTATAGTTTAAGCCCCCAATTAATTTTACAGTTGCTTCTGTTTGAAATCTATGAAAAAAATAAAGTGGCACAAATACATCTTCTAATACAGAGTAAGGTTGATTTGTTTTAATATTATCTACAGAAAAATTCGAAATTGCCGTTTTTCTTATTTTTAAAAGATTGTATAATTCATCATAAATATTCGCTCCATTATCCCATAAATGGGCAGTTGCACTTGCACTTCCCTGAGGACGCGCATCCATATCTGATAAATATCTTAATCCGCTTGAAAAAGCATTTTCTAAAATTGAATTTAATTCTTCCAATTCATTTTTATCATCTGAGAAATCTTGATAAGAGTAGGCAACAGTTACTTTGTCCCAAGCACCAATTTTTGTATCATAGGCATCAGAAAAATTAATTTTATTATCATCTAATGTAAGTTTTGGATGCGGATAATCCATTACAGAAGATCTTCCATTTGCACTTCCAGCAAAATTGTGGGCGAATCCCAAGGTATGACCAATTTCATGTGCTGCTAATTGTCTAATTCTAGCCAAGGCCATTTGGAGTGCAAAATCATCATCAACTGAAGTGTTTTTATACGGTGCTTGCAAAGCTTGTGCTATTAAAAAATCTTGACGAATTCTTAAACTCCCCAAACTTACATGTCCTTTTATAATTTCACCCGTTCTTGGATCAGAAATACTTGCGCCGTAACTCCAACCTCTAGTAGACCTATGAACCCATTGGACAACATTATAACGTACGTCTAACATATCTACCCCTTCCGGCAACATTTTAAATTGAAAAGCATCTTTGTAACCAATTGCTTCAAAAGCTTGATTCCACCATCTACCCCCATCTAATAAAGCACTTCTTACAGGTTCTGGAGTTCCTCTATCTAAATAATAAACAATTGGAGCTATTGCTTCAGAAATTGGAGCATTAGTATTTTTCTTTGCCAATCGGTGTCTTTTTATAAATCGTTTTGTAATAGATGCATTCACTGGGGTAGAATAATCCATATAACTCATTTGCCAAGAACCAGATCTTGGATCATATTTTCTGGGTTTGTATTTGTTATCTGGTAGTTCAACAAAAGAATGATGTTGATGCACGGTTATTAAATTTATATCTGGAGTTACACTCATAATATTAGCTCCCTTGGGAGATCCTTTAAAAGTAAGCATCACATCAAACTCTACATTTTTTGGAAATGCCTTTGTTTTCTCTAAATAAAATCCAGATTTACTAGTATCCAAACTAAAACTACCTTGCTTCTTAGTTATCAAAGTTTTTGAAACACCGTGTGCATCTCTCATAAAAAAATCTGTTGCATCTACTAAATAGACTCCTTTTTTTTCTTTTTTGATGATAAATCCATGTAAAACCGATTTTGCAAAAGCTTCTTTTACAGCGTTTTTTTCTTCTATATTGTCTGTAATTGCTCTAAAATCTTGATTGGGCTGGATTAATAATAATTTATTACCTACTTTTTTAAAATGGACTATAACTCCGTCTCCTAATTGTCCTCTATCTAAGCCAATATCATTGGAACCAATTCCTTGAGAAAGTGAACGAACGTATAAAAATTGGTCTTCTAACTTATCAATTTGTAAGAATATTTTATCTGAGTTATCATCATAATAAAAAGTAAAATACCCTTCATATTTAGTAATTCCTTCTCGAATTTTGTCTTTCGTTTTTTCAGTAAAAAATTGTGAAAACACCTCAACAGAGACAGAAACAAAAAATAGAAATAGTAGGATTTTTTTCATGTGTGTAATAATTTCCATAAATCTATAAAATAACTATCAGTTTTTAAAAGAAGTATTCTTAAAATTCATTTATTTTTGTAAATATATGATTACACAAGACCAACTTAAAGATATTACTTCTAGAATTGTAAAATTAAAATCTTATTTAGAGATTGATAAAAAGCTGATTGAAATTGCTAATGAAGAAGAAAGGACAGCAAATCCAGATTTTTGGAACAATCCTAAAGAAGCAGAGATGGTATTGAAAGAGCTTCGTCTCAAAAAAAAATGGATAGAAGATTACAATAAATCCGTTACTTTAAATGAAGATGTAAATGTCTTATATGAATTCTACAAAGAGGGTGAAGTTAATGAAAATGAAGTGACAGAACAATTTGAAGTAACTCGTTCATTTTTAGAGAATTTAGAATTTAAAAATATGCTTTCTGAAGAAGGAGATTCTTTATCTGCAACGATACAAATTTCTGCTGGTGCAGGAGGCACGGAGAGTTGTGATTGGGTAGAAATGCTATCCAGAATGTACACAATGTGGGCAGAAAAGCAAGGTTTTAAATTAAAAACACTCAATTATCAAGCTGGCGATGTTGTTGGAATTAAAACAATTACCATAGAAATTGAAGGCGATTATGCCTTTGGTTGGCTTAAGGGCGAAAATGGTGTTCATCGTTTGGTACGTATTTCTCCTTTCGATTCTAATGGAAAGCGTCATACCACATTTGGCTCTGTATATGTTTATCCTGTTGCAGATGATTCCATAGAAATAGATATAAATCCTGCTGATATAGAAATTGTAACCGCACGTTCTAGTGGTGCTGGAGGACAAAATGTTAATAAGGTAGAAACAAAAGTTCAGTTAACCCACAAGCCAACAGGAATTCAAATTTCTTGTTCTAATTCTCGTTCACAGCATGACAATAGAGCAACAGCCATGAAAATGTTAAAGTCCCAATTGTATGAAATTGAACTCCAAAAACAACAAGCAGCAAGAGATAAAATTGAATCAGGAAAGTTAAAAAACGAATGGGGAAGTCAAATTAGAAATTATGTAATGCATCCTTATAAATTGGTAAAAGATGTTAGAACTGCCCACGAAACAGGAAACGTTGATGCTGTTATGGATGGAAATATAAATTCATTTTTAAAATCTTATTTAATGTTGAATGGTCAGAAAAAAAATTAGCTATGTTTAAAAAAAACTTTATCTAATAAATATCATTTTTCAAATGAATAGAAAAAACATCAACTTATAAACTTTTAAATTATAATGATAAAAATATACCACAATCCACGTTGTTCTAAATCTAGGCAAGGTCTTACTCTTTTAGAAAATTCAGGAAAAAAATTTGAAGTAATTAAGTATTTAGAAACAACACTACATAAAGAAGAATTATCGGAAATCATTAAGTTACTTAATATCTCCCCTATTCAATTAATTAGAAAGACAGAAAATATCTGGAAAGAAAATTACAAAGGAAAAGATCTCTCAGATAATGAACTTATAAATGCAATGATCGAAAATCCAAAACTCATTGAACGTCCAATTGTTATCAATAAAAACGAGGCAGTGATTGGTAGACCCACAGAAAAAATTAGTTCTATTATTTAAAATCACTTAGGTTTATTTTCTTTAACTTTTTTTTAACTCAATATCATTAAACAAAAAAAGAAATTTGCAGTCTAAAGAAAAAAAAATAAGTTTTGAAAAAAAAAAAAATACTTTTTATTTGTAGTGTATTTTCTACAATATTTTTATTTGCACAAAAACCAGCTTCGAAAGAAATTACAATTACTGGTAAAATTATTGAAAGAGATACAAAACAACCTCTGGAATATGCAACAGTTGTTTTAAAAAATCTAGATACAAAAGAAATATCTGGAGGGATTACAGACCATAAAGGGCTTTTTAAAATAAAAACAAAAAAAGGAACTTACACTATTAGTTTTGAGTTTATTTCTTTTAAATCAAAAACATTACCCAATCAAATTTTATCTGAAGATAAAAATTTTAAGACTATTAGCCTCTCAGAAGACACAAAAGCTTTAGAAGAAATTGTAATTATTGCAGAAAAAACAACCGTAGATATTCGATTAGATAAAAAAGTTTTTAATATTGGTAAAGACTTATCTATTAGAGGTGGAAATGCAAGTGATGTTTTAGGAAATGTTCCATCAGTTCAAGTAGATGTAGAAGGAACTGTAAGTTTGCGTGGAAATGAAAACGTAACCATTTTAATTGATGGAAGGCCAAGTGCTTTGGTGGGAATAGATGGTGCAGATGCATTAAGACAAATTCCTGCAGAAGCTATTGAAAAAGTAGAAGTAATTACCTCACCATCTTCAAGATATGATGCAGAAGGAACCGCTGGAATCTTAAATATTATTTTAAGAAAAAATAAACTAAAGGGTTTTAATGGGTCTTTACAATTAGACTTAGGAATCCCTGCAAGAATAGGAACTGCTTTTAATGCAAACTGGAGAACAGCAAAATGGAATCTTTTTACAAATACTGGGTTTCGATACAATGAAACTCCAGGAAATGCTTTTAGCAATTCTGACTTTTTATCCTCTACAGTTCAAAATGCAAAAGTAATAGAAAGCAGAAATTTTGATCGATTAAGGAGATCTCTGTTTACAAGCTTTGGAGCAGAATATTACCTAACTAAAAACTCGAGTATTATTGGGAATATTATTCTTAATAGTGGTAATGACGATGATGTGAATACCAATGATATTGAAAGATTTGATTCACAAGGCAATATAAATGAAGCTACTCTGAGAACTGAAAATGAAGGAGAAGACGAAAAACGAATTCAATATACCATAGATTATGTAAATAACTTTGACGGAAATGGAAAGAAATTATCTGTAAATACTCAATATTCTACTGAACTAGAAGACATATTAAACAACATTACAGAGGTTGATACCCAGACAACTATTTTAAATGATTTAGAGCAGGTAATAGAAAATCAAGACGAAAAAAGAGCCTTGTTACAAATTGATTACGTTCATCCTGTAGGTGAAAATATTCAATATGAGGCTGGTTATAGAGGTAATTATAGAGATATTTTTAATAGTTTTTATTTAGCGGAAAGACAAATGTTTCCCGATGGTCCTTTAGTACCAGATGATGGTTTAAATAATTCTTTCAGTTATAAAGAATTTGTAAACGCTGCATATTTTCAGTATGGTCAAAAATTTAATAAAATATCCTTCTTAGCAGGTTTACGTTATGAACATACTTCTGTTGAAATTGCGCAACAAACTGTAAATATAAATGATGAAAGAAGCTACGGATACTTATTTCCTACTGTAAATATTGGTTTCGAAATTAAGGATAAAGAAAATATCACTTTAGGGTATAATAGACGAATTAGAAGACCTAGAGGAAGAAACTTAAACCCGTTTCCAAGTAGATCAAGTGAAAGTAATATTTATAGTGGAAATGTAGATTTAAACCCTGTAATAACTGATGCAATAGATTTTGGCTATTTAAAGCGCTGGAATAAATTTACATTAAGTTCATCACTATATTACAATATCAGCAAGGATAATTGGGAGAGAATTCAAGAAAACACAGGAGAATTTACAGACAATGGAGACCCTATTACAAGGAGATTTCCTATCAACTTATCGACAGAGGAAAGATATGGTTTTGAATTTACATTAAATTACAGACCTTTTAAAGTTTGGAATATTAATAGTGATTTTAATCTATTCAATGTTAAAAGTGATGGTGATTATACAAATCCTACTACAAATATTACGCAGAGTTTTGACTTTGAAAATACCGCTTTTTTTATCAGATTGAATCAAAAAATTACCTTACCAGGTAAAACAGATATACAAATAAACACCAATTATAGAGGCCCAAGGCAAAACGCACAAACCAAAACCAAGGGGATTTTTAGTATGAATCTTGCTGCAAGTAAAGATTTATTTAATGAAAAAGCGTCATTAAGTCTAAATTTCAGTGACGTTTTTAATAGTAGAATAAGTCAACGCACAACTTCAATTCCAGGATTTTCAGAACAATATTCAGAGTTTCAATGGAGAGAGCCACAATTTAGAATGAGTTTTGTATATCGCTTCAACCAAAAAAAGAAGCGAATAAGACAAGAAAGAGATGATGATGGTGGTGAAGAATTTTAAATTATAATACATTATTTTAATTTTAAATAAACTTGTACCAATAAAAAACTCGTTCAACTAGTTGAACGAGTTTTTATAGAAATATATTTTTAAGAGGATTACTTTCCTTCAGCGGCTTTTTTAGCGTCCTTCTTTAATTTAAAATTCTCCCAGATTGTTCCACCAATCCAATAGGGAACAACAAATGTTAATAAAAAAATCAACAACCAAAAACCAGCTGTAAATATAAACATGAATAGCACTAATCCTGAAAATTGTGAAAAATCTAACATTTGTGTGTTTTAAAAATTATTACGGCAAAAATAATATATATTTTCAACTTTAGCCACCAAAAAAAAAAAAAAAATCAATACCAATTCCGATAGATATGTTCATAACTCATTCCTATAGTTTTTGTAAGTTTGTATTTTAAAATTAGATTCAAAAATGACAAAATATAGAATAGAAAAAGACACCATGGGAAATGTTGAGGTTCCTGAAGATAAATATTGGGGAGCACAAACAGAGCGTTCAAGAAATAACTTTAAAATTGGTACTCCTGCTTCAATGCCTCTAGAAATTATATACGGATTTGCTTATTTAAAGAAAGCTGCCGCATATACAAATTGCGAATTAGGCGTATTATCAGAAGAAAAAAGAGATTTAATTGCACAAGTTTGTGATGAAATTTTGGAAGGAAAGTTAGACAACCAATTTCCATTGGTTATCTGGCAAACTGGTTCTGGTACTCAATCTAATATGAATGTTAATGAAGTAATTGCAAACAGAGCACATGAAATTGCTGGGAAAATAATTGGTGAGGGAGATAAAACTATTCAACCAAATGATGATGTAAACAAATCACAATCATCAAATGACACATTTCCAACAGGAATGCATATTGCAGCTTATAAAAAAATTGTAGAGATCACCATTCCCGGGGTTGAGCAATTAAGAGATACTTTCAAGGAAAAGTCAGAAGCATTTAAAGATATTGTAAAAATTGGAAGAACACATTTAATGGATGCAACCCCTTTAACACTAGGACAAGAATTTTCTGGTTATGTTGCTCAATTAAACTTTGGTTTAACAGCTTTACGAAATTCTTTGGCACATTTATCTCAATTAGCTCTTGGTGGAACTGCCGTTGGAACAGGCTTAAACACTCCTATGGGTTACGACGTTTTAGTTGCAAAATATATTGCAGAATTTACAGGCTTACCCTTTGTAACTGCAGAAAATAAATTTGAAGCATTAGCAGCACACGATGCTTTGGTAGAAACTCATGGATCTCTCAAACAATTAGCTGTTTCTTTAAATAAAATAGCCAATGACATCCGTATGATGGCTTCTGGACCTCGTTCTGGAATTGGAGAATTGATTATTCCTGCAAACGAACCTGGGTCTTCTATCATGCCTGGAAAAGTAAATCCTACCCAAGCAGAGGCAATTACAATGGTTTGTGCACAAGTTATGGGCAATGATGTTGCAGTAACCGTAGGTGGAACACAAGGGCATTACGAATTGAATGTATTTAAACCAATGATGGCTGCAAACGTATTACAATCTGCTCAGTTAATTGGAGATGCATGCGTCTCTTTTGATGTGAACTGTGCAGCTGGTATTGAGCCAAATCATTCAAGAATCAATGAATTGGTAAACAACTCATTAATGCTAGTTACTGCTTTAAATACTAAAATAGGATACTACAAAGCTGCAGAAATTGCAAATACTGCTCATAAAAACGGAACTACTCTAAAAACGGAAGCTATCCGTTTAGGCTATGTTACATCAGAACAATATGATGAATGGGTTAAACCAGAAGAAATGACTGGAAGTTTAAAATAAAAATACTCATTCTACCAACCATCAAAGCTACATAATTTATGTAGCTTTTTTTTTCAAAAAATAATGATCAAAAGGAAATTCTTTTACACTCCAAGAAAAGAAGCATTCCTTTTGAACCAGTTAACAGAAAAATTGCTTTAAATCTCTTTTAAAAAGGGTCTGAAAAAGAAGATACAATTGAATAGTACTAGCTTATTTCTTTATATTTTCTAAAGCATTGTCCAAACTTTTTTGAGGGGTTTTACATGTACCATCTACACATACATAAATTAAAGTTGTATCTTCATTAAATTTATAGGCCAATAGCGGTAGTTTGTTATTTTCTTTTGTAGTTCCTGCAATTAGAATATTGGGTAAATAATTATTAATTAGCGAATTATTAAGCTCTTTCGCATTCTTTCCTGCAATAACAACCTCGTAAAATGGTTTTGTAAAATGGGTCATTAAATTCAACCAATTGCTATAATTAGCGGAATTCATTTCAACATCTTTCTTTATATTATTGAGCATTAGTTTTGATGTATTTAAATATTTTTTATCAGAGTAATAATGCCCTAATTTAAATAAGGAATTGGCTATTATTGAGTTTGATGAGGGTATTACCCCGTCAATCACTTCATATTTTCTAGCAATTAAATTTTCATCTTTTTTTGATGTAAAATGAAACATTTTATTTTCTGAATCAAAAAAATGAGTATATAAATACTCCATTAATTCTTTGGAACTAAATAACCATTTTTCATCTAAAGTAACTTCATACAGAGAAATAAAAGTCTGAATTAATACTGCATAATCTTCAGCATATGCGTTGATTGTGCTTTTATTATTTTTAAAATTTCTATTTAAACCTCCATCTTTTCTTAATTGATGTTCTAGTAAAAAATTTCCATTTTTTATTGCGAACTCTATATATTCGATATTTCCAAAAGCTCTATACGCGTCAATATAACCTTGAGTCATTAACGCATTCCATGAAGTAAGTACTTTATCGTCTAGGTTAGGTTTATTTCTTTTATTTATTGTTTCTTTTAAAACTTTTTTCCATTTAGAAATTAAAGTATTTAAAGCAGCTAAAGTCATGTTATTTTCTTTTGCAAATTCTTCTTTAGATTTGTTTCTAATCAAAATATATTTGCCGTTTTCCCATAATCCGTAGTCATTTATATTATAAAATTCTTTAAAAAGATTAAAATCATTTTTCAGTAATTGTTTTAACTCCTCCTCTTTCCATTGATAATAAGCTCCCTCTTCTTTCTTTGCTTGTTCATTTTTACTATCTGCATCAAGAGATGAGTAAAACGAGCCATTTTTTGCTGTTAATTCTTCTTTGATAAAATCTAAAGTTTCAACAACTACACTTTTGTATAACTCATTTTTAGTTTTTAAATATGCTTTAGCATACAAACTTACTAATTGAGCATTGTCATATAGCATTTTCTCAAAATGAGGAATGTGCCATTTTTCATCCACAGAATATCTAGAAAAACCTCCAGATACTTGATCATAAATTCCTCCATATGCGATTTTTGTTAATGTAGTTTCAACGTACTTATTTATGGAAGTATCATTAAATTGATGACTGTATCTTAATAAAAACTCCAAAGAGTTTGGCATTGGAAATTTTAGACCCCCCTTCAATCCACCATAAATGGTGTCTATTTGATTTTTCCAAATATCTATTGATGCACTGATATCTTGTTTATTAAAATCTGGAAGCTCTTTATTAAAAGAAATCAACTGAGATTCTTGAATTCCTTTTGTCAAATTTTCTGCAAACTGAATTGCCTTCTCAGGCTCTTCTTTGTATAATTTTGTGATACTCATTAAAATTTTAGACCATTGTTCTTTTGTAAAATAAGTTCCTCCAAAAATGGGCCTTCCGTCGGGAAGTGCAATACAGTTTAAAGGCCAACCACCACTACCCGTCATTAATTGAACAGCATTCATATATATCTTATCTATATCGGGTCTTTCTTCTCTGTCTACTTTTATATTGATAAAATTATCATTCATAATTTTAGCTATAGAATCATTTTCAAAACTTTCTTCTTCCATTACATGGCACCAATGACAAGCTGAATACCCTACGGAAATAATAAGGAGTTTATTTTCTTTTTTTGCATGTGCTAATGTTTTGGCATTCCAGGCTTTCCAATTGACAGGATTATAGGCATGCTGCAATAAATACGGGCTTGTTTCATAAATTAAATCATTGTTTTTTTCTTTGGTAGTACAACTAAAGAGAAGCAACAAGGATAAAAAAAAAGAAAAGTTATTAAGATCTGTTTTCAAAACTAAAATTTTTAAGAAGCTAAAGATATTATTTAATATTATGTTTTATGAAAAAAGACATAAAAAAACGCTCAAAATATCATTTTAAGCGTTTATAATTTTAGTATAATACTTATTTATTTCTTAATAAATTTAGTGAATCCTTCTTTACTATTTATGGTATATTTAATAATATACATACCAGAAGATAGAGAGGAAATATCAATGCTTTTTGATTTATTATCAATTAAAATAGTTTGTACAACCTTTCCTAAAAGATTATAAATACTCGCTTTTTGGATTGTTCTTTCCGCAGAGATGAACAATACGTTCTGTGCAGGATTAGGATATAAACTTATGTTCTGTACTTCATAACTTGATGTACTTAAACTGCTAGCAACAGAGAAATAAATATTGTCTATAAATAAAGTTCCATTTCCGTCAAATTTCCATTGAATAATATCATTTAGATCATAAGAAAATGTTCCTGAATCATAGTTTGTAAAATGTTCTAAGGGAATAGAAATAGTTTTCCATTCTCCTTGCACTATCGTTTCATCCCCACCAGAAGTTGCAACTGCATATTTTGGTTCGGCAGCATTTCCTCCGGGAATACCAGCACTACCATCTATCAAATAAAAATTAAAAGCAGTTGAAGTAGTTGCGAAATAATCTAAATTAACAAATCGATAAGGAGTTGTTAAAGATACGTCTACAGGATCCCATTGTGCTCCATAATAAGTAAGACCCTCAATTTTTATAGTTTTATTTCCATTTGATTCTATATCAACTTCACTAATTGTACCCCCACCTTGAAATGCATTTAGATTAAAATTAGCTACTTGATTTGTTGAATAACTATCGCTATACATCGATAAAACATCTGCTTCTGCTATTGTTGGAGATGGTGCGGAAATTGAAGGGGACGAGGCTGCTACTGCTGTATTATTAAAATAAATATTATCTATGAATAAGGTTCCATTTCCATCAAATTTCCACTGAATAATATCATTTAAATCATAAGAAAATGTTCCTGAATCATAGTTTGTAAAATGTTCTAAGGGAATAGAAATAGTTCTCCATTCTCCTTGCACTAATGTTTCATCTCCCCCAGAAGCTGCAACCACGTATTTTGGTTCGGCAGCATTTCCTCCGGGAATAGCAGCAGTAGCATCTATTAAATAAAAATTAAAAGCAGTTGAAGTTGTTGCGTAGTAGTCTAAATTAATAGATGTATACGTAGTTGTTGAAGATACATCTACAGCATCCCATTGTGCTCCATAATAAGTAAGACCCTCAATTTTTATGGTTTTATTTCCATTTGATTCTATATCAACTTCACTAATTGTACCCCCACCTTGAAATGCATTTAGATTAAAATTAGCCACTTGATTTGTTGAATAACTATCGCTATATATCGATAAAACATCTGCTTCTGCTATTGTTGGTGCTGGTGCAGAAACTGAAGGAGGATCAACAGATGGTAATGTAGACTTTGCACTAAACGTTATATTATCAAAATAAATAATATTGTCTTGAGTTCTTGCATCAAAATCTGGAAAAACTACCAAACCAGTAATGCCTGTTGATTCTGGTTCCCCAATTTTAGGAGACATATCAAAAATAATTTCTTCCCATTCATTAATCTTTGTGTTTGCTACTTTAATTTCTCCTGTAGAAGCTGCACCTTGTTCAAACTTAATTCCTACATCACTAATAACAGGTTTATATACCCAAATTCTAACTGTGCTATTTGCCTCCGATAAGTCAAAGGTTCCTTGTCCAGTTGTATTGGTTCCTGCATAAACAGCTCCTCCTTGTTTTACCGTAATCTTTGCAACTGTTGCAGAGGTGTTTCCAGTTGAATTTGGGTTTGCCACAAATTCTAAAGGAGGCGTATCAGATTCAAAGACATTCCAGGTCCAAGAAGCACCATTTCCAGATGGTTCGAAATCTATTGGATTTGTTTGAGAAAATCCAATTAATGGAATCATCAAAAATAATAGTAAAGTAATTTTTTTCATGTTAAACTTATTTTTAATTATTAATTTATCAATATTAAGCCTTGATTATTAATTTTTCACTAAAAAACACCGCAATAAAAAACATACATTTTAAAAAAAATGCATATTTATTAAACTTTACACAATACAACCCAGTAGTATTAAGGTTTTACTATCATTTTTTAATTCCTATTAACCTCCAAGAATAATGGAAAAATTGAATTTGTATAGCTTATGTATGGATAAAATAATAGGTATTTAGCTATTATGCTTTTTTTTCTACTGACTTTACAAAGAAAAAACTACACAAAAGAACTAATTTGTGTAGTTTTTTTTTAATGAATGACAAAAAAAGTTATTTTTAAAATTCTATTTATGAATACTTTAGATTTTCATTTTTATCCCAAAGACCCCAAAATGCTCCAACATCTCCTTCTGCTCCAACTTTCCAGGACTCATCAAAAGAAGAGAAATAAAACACATCAATATGGTCTTGTTCTGCCCATTGTTGTGTGTTGATAAAATATTTAATGAAATTTTCATCTGAAGGATGAGCTCCTTCAAAACTTTCTCCAGAACTTGGCCAGCCAGTTTCAGATATAATTACCTTTTTACCATTCGCAGCTTTCAAAGCTTGATTGTACATATCTTTCATATACACTAGAGAATATTCTAAACTACATCCTTCCCAATAAGGATAACAATTAGCCAAAATAACATCGCAAGCTTCAGTAATTCTTGGTTTGTCTCTAAATTCATAATATGCATCTACATATCCTACAGGAATATTAGGTATTTCTTTTTTAACCTTATAAATAAAGTCTAACAATTCATCTTCGGTTAAATCTTTGCGATACATTACTTCATTACCAACCGCAGCAATATCAACAAAACCTTTTTTAGCTAATTTTAACAAACCAGCAATTTCTTTTTTATTGATTTCTGAATCATCTCCTAACCAAGCACCAACTAGTGTTTTAATACCATATTCTTTGGCAATTACAGGAATTAATTCATTACCATCCGTACATGAAAAAGAACGAATCCACTTAGTATATGGCTTGATAATTTCCATTCTTCTTCTAATCTGCTCTTCTGTAATTAAATCGCCTGGCTCTTGCCCCTCTTCATAAGGACTAAAACCTAAACCATGCATTCCAGAATTTAAAACCGTTTTAAATAAACCGCTCAATTCTTCAATTGTTTTATGAACATGACTTATACCTGTTAATGATTTTATTTTTCCTGCTCTAACTGACATTTTATTCCTCTATTTTAGTTTTAATTTTATTGGTTCTAAGTTTCTCTAATGCTGCACTAATTTCTAAAGCTTTTTCTTCAGTATGATTATAATTTCTCATTATTAACATGGCTCCGAGTGTACCTAGTATTGGCAAACCAGAGTAAAACAATCTTATTCCTGTAATTGCGGCCTCAGAATTTACCGTGTCTGGAACAAAACCTACCAAAGACATAATTGCCCCTGTTAATAATCCTGCAATAGCAAAACCAAACTTTACCATCCACCAATAAATAGCTCCAAAAACTCCTTCTCTTCGTTTTCCTGTGTTCAATTCATCTATATCAATAATATCTGAAGTCATTGACATCATTAAAGTAAACAAACTTCCAATTCCGAAAGAAAAAAAAGGCAATGCAAATAAAAACATATATGGTTTTCCGGGGATGAATAAGAACCAGAGCATAATATATCCTAATACAGAAATTGTTTGTGAAACCAAAAAGGCTTTCTTTTTCCCCATAATTTTTGACATTTTAGCTACTATAGGAATTACTACGAAAGTTGTTGCCAAGGCACCTATACTACCTAACAATGTTGGCCAAAGTCCTGCTGCGGCTGCATCCCCATTGAATAAGTAATAGACCACAATAAAAAAAGAAAACCCAGCAACAACATTAAAAGAATTATAGATTAAAAATGTTGAAAAACAAAGTTTTCTAAACTGTTCAAGTTTAAAAGCTTCTTTAAAATTTTCTATAATCTGTTTTAAACTTCCTCCAATAGTTTTTAATGTTAAAGGAGTTAAAGTTTTATCATCTTTGGTGGACTTGCTTTTAATAAAAAGGGCGGGTATCATTGCCAATATAGAAAAAATTACAGCAACCCAAATACCTAAAGTTCTTGTTGTTTCTGTTGTAACTCCAAACCAATTATCATCATACATAACCACCCAAAACCATGGAGCCACAACCCATGCCCATTGTCCAATCCATTGAGCTACTGCCATGATATTTGTACGCTCATGAAAATCATCACTCATCTCATAACCCATAGCTACATAAGGTACACTAAAAACAGTAAGTCCCAAATAAAAAACTAAAGACCATATTAAGAAATATGTAAAATTATAATTCACACCATCTTCTAAATATAATTGCCACAATAGTGCAAAAGAAACCCCCATAATAATAGCCCCTAGAAGTACATACTGCCTTCGTCTGCCCCAGATAGATCTTGTATTGTCGGAAATAAAACCCATCAATGGATCTGTAAAAGCATCGAAAATCCTAGGAAGAAAAAATAAAATTCCCCACATCCATGTTGGAAAAGCATAATCTTGAACCAATACTACCATAAAAATAGCTAGAGCAGCTGGAAACATTTGATTCGATAGCATCCCTAAACCAAAGGCAATTTTTTGTCCCATTGGAACTTTTTGTTTTATTGAGCTTGTATTTGACATATTATTTATGTTTTGAGATTGTAATTTCTTTATTCTTGTATCACAATCGTTTGAATAGCTTGCGCATTTATGTGTACATTCATTGTCCTTTCTTTTAAAGACAAAGAAAAATTCTTAGCAACTTTTGCTTCATTAAAAACAACAACAGCGATAGATGAATCAGGATTTTTAGCAGCTGTAACCATAAGCTCTTTGTCTGAATTATCTACAGAAATTATCTTTGCTTTAGGTCGTATAAATTTGCTAAAATGTGACAGTGTATAATAAATTGGTGTAAAGTAAACCTCATCTTTTTCTGGATCTACAATTACTGGAGCAACACACCAGTTTTGAAACCAATTTGGTCCACCTTGGGTGTCTAAAACCATGTTCCAATCTATCCAACCATCAACATAATTATTTAAACATCCTATAATATCTCTAGCATATCTATGAACTGGTGCATATTTTGGATGTAAATGTTTGTCTTTTTCAGGCGCCCAGTCCCAACCCCAATCTGTAGCTTCTTTTTTCCAATACCAAGCGTCATCTTGCCATTTAGGAATTTCAGAATCTACACAAGCTTCAGATTGAATTAAATGTTTATTAGGTGCTTTTTTATGTGCGTATTGCAATTCTTTTGGGAAATAATCATACGTACTTGCATACCAATGAATGGCTGTTCCATCGAAATATTTTGAAGTTTTTTCATTTTTAAACTGTGAATCTACCCATTCATTTAGGTGTTCTCTGTTTTGGTCGTATCCTAGAATTTTAACATTATGAAGGTCTTTCTCTAACCTCGGTCCTAAATGGTTTTGAACAAAATTGGTCATTTCATTAGGAGTATAGTGCATACTTTCCCAATTATTCCCATTCCCTAAGGGTTCATTTTCTACTGTAAATCCCCAGATATCTATTCCTTCTTTTTTATAAGCGTCTACATACTTTGAGAAAAATAATGCCCAAGTATCGTAGTATTTTGGAAGTAGTTTACCTCCTACCCAGTTATTATTATCTTTCATCCAAGGGGAAGCAGTCCAGGGAGAGGCTAAAATTTTAAACCCCTCTTTAGAAATTTTCATTGCATCTTTTATCATTGGAATGATATCCTCTTTGTCTTCTTTAATTGTAAAATACTTTAACTCTTTATCATCATCCACTGGAGCATATGAGTATTGACTTAATGAGAAATCACAAGAATTCATGTGTGTTCTTGTTAAAGAATATTTTGCCCCACTTTCTCCAAAATACCCTTCAAGAATAATCTCTCTATTTTTCTTGCTTAATTTATTTAAAAGATATGCTGATGATTCTGTAAAAGACCCCCCGAAACCTGTAATAGTTTGAAATTCTACCTCGGGATCTAATCTAATATTTGACATATTCTGCCCTATATTAAATTCGGAAATTCTTGTTAATTTATTTCCGCTTGCAGAAGTTTCATAAATTTCTACAGAGAATTGTTCTTTATTTTTTGTACAACTCATCATAATTAAAGCTAAAAAAAGATAGATATTAAATTTATGTGTTCTCATATACTCTCTTTTAGTTTCCTTGGGTATTTATACTTAAATATTGTTCTTTTAAAATAGTATATGCTTCTTTCTTTTTTCTATTAATCTCTACAATTCCCCAAAATTCTTCATTTGGAGATCCATCATAGGGAACACCAGCACTATTTGGTGCCCAACCTCCAATGTCTTGAGTAAGATTGCTTCCTGCTTTCCACCATCCATCTGTAAATGAAAATAGTGTTACACCAGCATTTATATCTGTATTTGCAAAAGTTTTCTTTAAAATATTTAAGGTAGCAGCTGCTTGAGCTTTTTCATTAATTCCTTTTTCATAACCCTCTTTTGAGATTGTCATATAACTATCTCCGCCAGCCTCTGATAAATACATCGGTTTTTTACTTAAAGCTTTCCATTGAGAAAAAATTCCTTCAGGATCATCCCACCTATACACATTCATTCCCCAAACATCTATATTTGGACACATAGTAAGTGCTAGAGAGTCTGGTAATTCTCCATGAGCCGTTGTTGTTGGATGATTTTGATCATTTTTATGAATTAAATCTGCAGCATTGTTCATGGCTAAATACCAATTCTTTATATCTCCGTTAAACCACTCGGGATGATAATTATATTCATTCCCTAATTCCCACATTAGAATAGCATTGTGATGTTTAAACTTGTTTACGTAGTTTATAAATGAACCCGAAAGAATATCATTTTTACCTCCTTGATTGTAACCAAAACCAATGATGAGTTTGATTCCTGCATTGCTTATTGCATCCAAAACTTTTACATCTTCAATTGGAGCATAGACTCTTATAGTATTTATGCCAGCTTCAGTCATTAAAGATAAATCTTGTGTTAGGGTACTAAAGTCTCGTTGATTACTTCCTTTTGGTACAGGATGATAGCAGATTCCTTTGATCAAATAAGGTGTATTATTAACCATTATTTTTCTACCAGAAATCGATACAATATCATTTTTTAGTTGGCTTTTACAGGAAGCAAAAGCAAAGCTTAAAAGTAAAATAGTAATATATTGTTTCATCATTATTCTTCTTTATCTTGGATATTCTGTATTTGGCACTAAAACATCCTTTAATAGGGTATTTATTTCTCCGTTATAAGTTTTAGTAATTTTTTTTCCTCCTCTTTTTAGCCCCAAAAAAACATCATTATCTACTAAATTCCAAAGTGCATATTTTGCTTCGCCTTTTAGATTAATTAATCCGAAATGATTTTCTGAACCTTGATCGTTTTCAGCATCTTTCCATTGTTCATCAAAAGCTTCAAAATAAAAACATGAAATGGCTTCTTTTTGGGTCCATTCTCGAATTTTTTTATAGTATAAACCTTGTTTATATTCATCTGTAGCTCTTGATCCGTTTGCCCCATAATGACCATTAGAAATTGTTGCCCAACCCGTTTCTCCAATATGAACTGTTTTTGTGGCATCTATACTTTTTACATAATCAGAAACATCTTTATACTGTTTTTTTGCAAATTCTAATGCCCGTACCATTGAATTTTCAATTTTTTCTTTATTTGATAGAGCTTGATCATTTTCTGGAACTCTCCAAAAACTAGGATTATAATGAGAATTATGATACGCATATGTATGCATAGAAACATAATCTACCGCCTTAATTAGATCTTCCAAATCTTTAACTTTGTAACTAGCATCACCACCACCCCAAGAAGCAAAATCATCTGAGCATGTAATCCATAAATCTGCAGGTAAAGCTCCAGATTTTTTTAACTTTTGTAAATGATGTACCCATTTTAAAATAACATTTGGTCTCACAAAATAACTTGTGGCCCAGCGTATCATAGCTTCATTACCAACAGCAATAATTTTCACGATATCAGGATACTGATTAGCTAAGGCTACTGCTCTGGCAATTTCACCTTCATTTTGAGCACTTTCTACATCATGATTTGGTGTTTTTTCTGTCCAGGCATTTTTACAATCTATCCAAGCACCGAGCATTACATACATTTCAAAATTTGGATCTTCTGTTTTAAGTTGACTTATAGCCTCTAGTACATTTGCTGCATGGGGTAATTTTGGTTGTACATTATAGGTTCTTATAATTCTTACACCCATTGCAGATAACAACCTCATATCCTCTTTTAATTCTTCTAAGGTAGGTTGTATCTCTCTGCTTTTTCCTCTATAACCTCCATAAGAAATTGCTATATAATTTGGATTTCCTAGTATTGTAGCCGCTGTCATTTTTTTTATTTTGACTTTTTTATTTTCATTTTTAGAGATGCATCCAAAACTAGAAATCAATATCAAAATTGGTATCATAATTTTAAATTGTACTTTCATAGATGTCTCTTTTATTTATAATTAATATGATCTATATTTTAATAATTTAAACCATATCCAAAGGGATATAGTGGTTGTATAGAGTTATCCCAAAAATTAGGGCCGTATTTACCTTTATAATCTTCTTTGTCTCTTGGCCAAGAATGAGGAAGTTTTCCAGAGAAATTAAAATCTCCAAAAAGTACTTCTGCAATTCCATTTCCTTCTGAACCAGGCAACCAAGCTGCAATAAATGCATCAGATTTTTCTATTTGTTCTGAAACTAATAAGGGTCTTCCAGAAATTAAAACCACAACAGTTTTAATTCCTTTGTTCGAATATGTTTTTATGTAGTTTTTATGCGCTTTAGAAAGAGATAAGGACAATGAATTTGTTTCATGTCCAATGTCTCCAAAAAACTCAGCATATGGAGTTTCTCCAACAACTATAATTGCTAGCTCGGCATCAAAATGATTTGCGGAAGCATCTTTATCATAAACTACATTTCCTTTTGAATGTTTTTTAATTCCGTCTAAAATTGTGGTTCCTCCTTTATAATTTTCTTTTGTTCCTTGCCAATTTATGGTCCAACCACCAGACTGTAAACCTGTGTTATTTGCATGTTCTCCTACCACTACAATTTTGGGTGTTTTTTTATCAATGGGCAAAATATTGTTTTTATTTTTTAGCAATACTAAAGATTCTCGAACTGCTTGCCTTGCTTTATCTCTATGCGCTTTGCTTCCAATTTTAGAGACCAAAGTAGTATCTGGGAAAGGGTTTTTAAATAGCCCTAGTCTAAATTTTTGTCTCAAAATCCTTTTTACGGCATCATCAATTCTTTGTTGTGAAACCAAGCTACTATCTACAGCAATTTTTAATTCTTTTTGAAAAAAATCTAAATCTCCATCCACTGCCATTACCACATCTATACCTGCATTGATAATATTGTTTTTACCAAACCTTGAGTATCCTTTCCAATCTGAAACAACGATTCCATTAAATTTCATTCCTTGCTTTAGAGTATCTGTTATCATGGCCTTGTGGGCATGCATAGGCTTTCCAGACAAGGTGTTAAATGATGCCATGATTGCACCCACATTTTCTTGAACTGCAACTTTGTATGGTGGTAACAAACGTTCGTATATTTGATTCGCTGACAGTGAGGTTTCTCCCCCTTCTTTACCAAATTCTGTAGCGCCATCTCCAATAAAATGTTTGGCAGTGGCTAACACCCTATTCTTATCCAACAAATTCCCTTGAAATCCATTAATAGCAGCTTTTGTAAGGGTTGAAGTTAATGCTGTGCTTTCTGAAAAAGCTTCATATACTCTCCCCCAATTTTCATTGTAAGGAATTGCAATGCAAGGTGAAAAAATCCAATTAAAACCAGTTGCTTGAGATTCTATTGCAGTAATTTCACTAACTTCTTTCACTAGTTGTGCATTTGCGGAGGCTCCTAAACCAATATTATGAGGAAAAATTGTTGCTCCATTAAAGGTATTCTGACCATGAACAGCATCAACTGCAAATAATAACGGAATTCCTAATCTTGTGGAAAGGGCTTGTTTTTGGAGTTGTATAAAAGTTTGTTGCCAATCTTTTGCGGTTTCTCCTGGTTGACCTCCTTGCGTGTGAATTACAGAACCTATAAATTTAGTAGCAACATCATTTTCAGAAATATCCCAAAAATGCCTTACTTGACTCATTTGCCCAATTTTTTCTTCTAAAGTCATTTGCTTTAAAAGAGAATCTACTTTTTCTTCAATAATATATGCTGTGGTCTTTTCGATGGTTATCTTTTTTTTACATGAATTCATTGAACAAAAAACAAGGCATATCAAAACGAATCTACTGATAATATGTATTTGTTTTTTTATCAAATTTTAACAATTAACATGAACAATTATATGATTGATTTCTCCAGTTCTATCAAATAATTTTCTACTGGTTTCAACATCAATTTTCAATGAATTAAACACTATAGAGGGTTCATCATCATGAAACACAATATCGATTTGATCTTTCTGTGAAATTTTATAAATAATGGGTACCTGACAATAGGTAAAACAAAGGGAATCTTTCTCTAACAACAATGTCTTAACTTCTTTATTTACAGATACATAATTGAAAACACTCTCTGCTCTTAAAAACTCTTTTCTTCTTAATAATCTTGGATTAAATACTAGACCTCCGTTTTTAATAAAAACTCCTAATTCACCAAACCTACAAAGCACATCTTCTTTAACTTGTCCAGTCATTCCAGGCTGTTGAGCTCCTTTTCCTGCGGGTGTATGTGAATATGGATCTGTAGGAAATGCACCGTATAATTCTGGTGATTTATGAACTCCAATCCCTTCATTAATTTCATAATAATGTTCTAAAAGCCTTCCTATTGTTTCTTCATCTTCATTATTGGAAACCGCTAATAGACAGTTTTCTTGAACTGCTAAAAGTAATTTAGATACCATGTGCCAGTAAATTGACCCTAAGCCTTCATAACCAAAAAATGTTCCAGATCTACCTGTAAAAGATTTATGATCAAACATTTCTTCAAAAATGTCTAATAATAAGGATTTTTCTTGATCAATTAATGGTTGATATTTTTCTTCTGACAATTCATTTAAAGCAGTTTTTAAACTATCTGCATTGTTAAAATTACCATTAAAGTGATATTGACCCGTACAATCTTTTTCTATAATTTGTGTATTACCATCCACTAAAAGTTGTTGAAGTAATTTTGATTTTTCTACTGATGAGTCTGGAATATTATTTTTTTCTAAAAATCGGGATAACTCTTTGTTTGGGTATAAAATATAACTGTATTGGTCTTCTCTAAAAAGCGAACTTGATTTTAAGGCATCTAATAAAGATAAAGCTTCTTTTGGTTGTAAATAACCAGAACTCAGAACTGCAACTTGTCCCTCTAACATCTCAGGTAAATGAGAAATAGCAATTTCTTTATCGTTCACAACAGTCATTAAATTATAGGCATGGTATAAATTGTCTTTCCTTTTATTTTTTGAAATTGTATGATCCAGATACTTTTTTATGAGCTTAAAAAATTCTAATAAGTTCTCTTTAGTAACCGTTTCTTTATGACTTGTAAAACCTTCCTCGTAAATTTTGGTTCTATAATCACTACCTGCTGTTCCAAGACTATCTAAAATAGTTTTTCTATCTATATTAGAAACTTTACCAGATAGTAGATGCACATTATCATCTAATGTACTCAGTACTTTTTTGAAAAAAATTGTTAACTCTGTTGAAACATTATAATGGATATCAGATGATTTTTCAATAATATCCTCGAAAAAATGTATAAATCGTCTCAAATAATATAAGGTTACCATTGAAACCCCATTACCAACTAATGCATTATTAGCATCATTCCATTCTGGCCTTTGTGTATTTAGCCAAATACCTGCTTCTGGAATAAAGTTTGATACTTTTGCTAAAACAGTAGCTAATAACTTTTCAACTAAATTAACTTTATAAATGAAATAGTTTTCATCACGCAACAGCGCACCATCTGCACCTAGTCTTTCTTTTACTAAATTGATTTTCTTGTCTAATTCGTAATCAAAATCAATGGTGTCTTTGGGATTCTTTAAAGTATCTTGATAACTTTTTATTTTATAGGGTACATTGGCGTACACAAATAAGTCTTGAGTAAAACAGCTTGAGAGTCTATTAGGATAATGGTTTTCTATAAACTCTAAAAATTTCAAGAGATAGATAATTTGGTGATCTCCCCAATAGCCAATATAAGACCATGGGTCATCTTTTTCAATAACTTCCCAATCAAAACCATCTTTTGTAACTCTGTAAGGGTTATAGCCTTCAAAAGTTGTGGCGTTAAAAAACTTGTGAATCATTCCCTCTATAAAAGCAGGATATGAATGAGCTAAGGCTTCCCAATTCTGGAAAATATCTCTCCAGTTCCCTTCATAATCTAAAATTTTTGAGCCATCAATTTCACTTCGGGTATTTATCGAGAATTTGTTCCATGGTCTACTAGGATCCCCATGTCTTCTACTAAATTTTAAAGGTAAATATTCATAACAAAGACGTTTAAAGTTTTTGTCTTCATCTTTATCAGCAATCTCTTTTATAAAATCAAGGTCAAAATTTTCTGGAAAATTATTTAAGATTTCTTCTTTCGTTTTAGCTACTTTTTTATTGGCTTTTGTAATGTATTTTACAAAATCATTTTTTTCTATTTTATAATTATCATCAAAAATTCCACCTCTCATAATATTGAAAAGTGTATTTGCAAAGTGCCTTGTATTTCTTAATTTATTATCTCCAAGTTGAATTCCATCTGAAGCACCAACAAGTTCTAAAAGGTGTTTTGTTCCAGCTTCAATGTCATTTTGAATAATTGTTTCAAGGTGAACTCCGCTTTTTATGATTTCAGAAATGGAATTAATATTACTAATTGTCTGGTTTACATTTGCAACAAACATCCAACTCTTATTGCTATTCGGAGAGATTGTTAAATCTTTAGAAATAAAGTAAGCACCTTTCTCTGCTTTGATGTTATTTTCTTGAACTATATTTTTTCCTTTTCTAAAAGAGTCTAACTGCAAAGAAGAGATTAAATGAATAGGCTTGTCTAATCCTAAAGACCAAACAATATTCGATTTTAATGCCTCACTTGGTTCTGCTTTGTCTACAATAATTGCACTTAGGGCAAAAATTCCAATACCTGTATCTGACTCTAATTCACATTTTTTATAGGCATCTACAAGATTACTGGCAGAGTTTTGAAAATCTGATGCCAAGCCATAAGGCATAATATTTTGAATCCCATCAAGAACTGTGACCTCCACCTTTTTATTGGAGGTATTTATAATGTTTGCTTTTCTAATAAAACCAAATTGATTACTAGAACACCATTGATACCTGAAGATAACATCAAGATCTTCATTAATTTCCTCAAACAGTACTTTGTTTCCGTAGTTGTTTTTATACAAATTTCTTTTGGTAGTATACACACCATGATACTTGTTTGAGAAAGGCTCCCATAAAAAGGTTTTACCATCTTTATGAACTTGAATAATGGTTTTACTGCCAGTAATGTCTGCTGATTCTGTTATCTTATCATCTGTATAATAGGGAAATAATGCATTATTTGCATCTTTTCTACCTGCAGTTAATGCACCATTGCTGGAGATAAACATCCAATGATTGGAGTTGCTAACAAGACTCATAAAAAAGGGTCTCATTTGGTTACTGTTGGAAATTTTGTAATATACTTCGTTGTCTAACGTTAGTAATTCTCCTTTGACTTCATTCTCTTGGAAAGAAGCAGGTTTACTCCCAATATATATTGGATTTTTACTCATTTCTTTTGGTAATGTCTTTGTTTTTGTATTTTGAATTTTAGCATCCAGCATTATATGTTATTTTGAATCACCAATGATATTAAATTATGGAAATTAAATACTCTCTTTTAAATGAACTCAGGAAAAAATAGAGATAAGCCTATGAGTTCCTTAAAAGAAATAGTAAAAGGTAGCGTTAACGTTTGAACGCTACCTGTTTAAATCAAATAATTATTGGAAAACTTTTACATAATCAATTTCCATTGTATCCTCTGTAAATGCTGGGTCTATAGTTCCTCCTAGAGTTCCTCCCATAGCTATATTAAGAATTAAAAAGAAATCTGCATCAAATGGTAAACTTGCATTATTGGCTAACTCATAAAATGGAACATCATCCAGATAAATTTTTATAGTAGTATCTGTCCATTCCATTGTATAGAGGTGAAATTCTGACGATGCATTTGCCACTGCTGTTGTTTCACCATAACTCGCGTTGGAAGAGCTTGCAGTATCAAACCAATGGCAGGTACCTAATGTGGTATTTTTATCAGCTCCTGTTTGTTCCATAATATCTATTTCTCCACATTGTGGCCAACCTACTGTTGGGAAATTAGCTCCTAACATCCAAATGGCAGGCCAAGTTCCTGCAGAAGCAGGTAATTTTGCTTTTACTTCAACTCTTCCGTAAGTAAATTGATATAATCCCTGCGATTTTAATCTTGCAGAAGTGTAACCTCCAGTAGCATCTGCTTTTGCAGTAATTATTAAAGAACCCCCTTCTACTTTTGCATTTTCTGCATTATCAGTATAGTTCTGTAATTCTCCATTACCCCAACCCCCTGCGCCAAGGTCATAGGTCCAATTAGCAGGATTGGGTGCTCCATCTGTATTAAAATCATCTTCCCAAACTAAATTGTTGTAGATATAGTTTGCTCCTTGCACTGGTTTTGTTGAAGTAAATTTATGATACCAAGCACCCCCTAAACCTGTTGCTGGATCTTCTATAACTCTTACAATCAATTCATCATTAGATATAGAAATAATATCATAAGTACTAGCACCTACAAACCATCCCATAAATCCTCCTTCAGAGATTTCAAAAGAAGTGCCTCTATAGGGTTCATTATTATAAGTACCCTCTACACCAGCTTTTGATGTTGATGGTGCAAAAGAAACATTTTTAACACCAAACATATTGGTTGCAACAGAAGCATCGTGACACTGATCTCCTGCAACCCCTATAAAATCTGCATAAGTACCTGGCACAAAAGCAGGTCCAACCGTTTGCTCAAATGTAATTCCGTTGGCAGTTCTTGTAAAAACAAACTCATTATCATACATGCACCCTTTTTCAGCATCCCAAGCTCTAATTCCATTCCACCACGCCTCATAAGCAAATTCGCCATTCCCATAGTCATCTGTTACAGGCCCTAAACCAACATGAACATCTTTATCTGCTTGCCAATACCATTTTTTACTATCGCCAACATTAGCACCACTTAATAAGTTTTCGGCTTCTACATCTGTAAAAGAACTAAACACGGTAACCTCTATAGATGTTGTTGAAGAGACTCCTCCTGTACCGTTTGCTTTTACAACAACCGTATAGGTGTTTACACCAACTTTAGAAAATCTATTTGATAACATACCTGAGGGTGAAGCTTTTGCAACTCCATCAAAATAATATACATAAGAAGATGCATTGTCTGCGGTTGCTGTAAAGTTTACAGTACCACTTCCATCTCCATCTGGGTTATTAGCATCTTTTCCTACAATTTCTGCGGTAATCACAATATTTGAAGGAGTTACAATTTCTCCTATTTCATAATCATTTTCTTGACATCCATAAAAGGTAGCCATTATAGAAAATAGAAGTATGTAAATATTTTTAAGTTTTTTCATAATATTAATCTTTATTTATTAATTCGTTAATGCTAATTCATCATAATAGTAAATAGAATCATCGCCTGCATTACCAAAGTCAAAGAATATGACTACTCTATCATACGTAAATGCTAAGTTAGCTCCAGATAAATCAAACGTTAATTCTTCCCATGAATTGATGCTTGATGTAGTGGCATCTATTTCAAAAAATTGAGTATTATCTGCAGAGTTTTCTATTTTCAATCTTACAGTAGCTCCAGATTTTGGAGACCATGTTTTAATGGTCATCTTGCTGTAAGTGTTTAGGTCTAAAGCAGTAGAGACATCAAAAAATGCTCCTGCCCATACCTCTGACCCTGCAGATTTGATTAGTTTCGCAGAATTTGAAGTCGTATTTACTCCAGACATATCTGGATTAGGCACCACCTCTACTGGAGCAATGTTTCCAAAATCTGTAAATGCTGGAGGTGTTCCCTCAAAATCTTGAAATAATAAAGGAGTATTGGTTCCTCCACCAGAATCATTTACTAGATTAATTTCGTCATAAAAATATACTGAATCATCACCTACATTGCCAAAGTCAAAGAACATTACTACTCTATCATAAGTAAATGCTAAGTTAGCTCCAGATAAATCAAACGTTAATTCTTCCCATGAATTGATGCTTGATGTAGTGGCATCTACTTCAAAAAATTGAGTGTTATCGGCAGAATTTTCTAACTTTAATCGAACCGTAGCTCCAGATTTTGGAGACCATGTTTTGATACTCATTTTACTAAAGTTAATGAGGTCTAAAGGAGTAGAAACATCAAAAAATGCTCCTGCCCAAACCTCTGAACCTGCAGATTTGGTTAATTTGGCTGTATTTGAAGTAGTATTTGCTCCAGACATATCTGGATTTGGCACCACTTCTACTGGCGCAATATTTCCAAAATCTGTAAATGCTGGAGGTGTACCCTCAAAATCTTGAACAGATTGAGTTACAACACCTGTTGCGGCTTTGTAAAAATAAAAGTTATCTATATAAACTACTCCTGAAGTTCCGTCAGAATCTATTAAAATCTGGGTTATTTTATTTTTATTTGCAAGATTGCCCCCATCAAAACCTGTCATATCAATGTCTACACTTTGCCAAGATCCTCCTACAGTTGTTCCCAAAGACTCGATATCTTCTCCTCCATCAATTGTATTTACAATTTTCACTAACAATTCGTTTGTAGCTCCTTCTGGCACCCAATAATCTATGTGCATTTTTTCCATGGAAGATAGATCAATACCGCTCGCGTAATTGGTTACCATTCCCAAAAAATCTAAATTGGTAAGTTTCCATACATTGTCTGTCCCTATTGTGATTGCCTCAAAACCTGTAGAAGACCAACCGGTAGGTAATTCATCTAGAGTTACATTCGTATAAGCATCACTATAAATAGAAACTACATTTGTTGCCTCTCGGGTTGGAGGTGTTGCCGCAGGAGCTAAAGGTGCTAAAATTTCTGTTACTTCAAAATCTACTTCATATTCTGTAGTTTCTATGGCACCCCCTTTTGCAATTACTTTAACTGAGTAGATCCCTGGATCTGTATATTGATACGAAAATGTATCACCAATATTTGCTGTTCCTACAGGTTGTGCAACTCCCGTTTCTCCTGAATAGAACTCAAACATTGAAGCAAAATCTGCAGTAGCAGTTATATTTACTCTCTTTGAAACGGCTGCATCATTCTCTATAGTAACTACTAAGTTTTGAGGAGCCTGAAAAGAAACGATAAGTTCTTGTGAAACTTCTGTGGTATCTCCTTTTGCATTGAAAGCAACTATAGTAACATTATAAGTGCCTTCTGCATATATGTGCTGTACATTTTTACCATTTTCAACATTTACTACATTATCTGGTTCTGGAGTTGTATCTCCAAAATAAATATCGAAAGAAGTAGCTCCTTCTCCAGTGGGTGTTATTGTAACCAATCCTGAATTATCTTGTGTAATCGTATATACTGCAGAAACATTAGATGGTGCAGGTATGTTGTCTAAAAAATCTAGACTTCTTTCATCTGTACACGCATTTACTAAAAATAGTATGATGAATGCGCTGTATATTCTTTGTATGTTTTTCATATAGCTATGGTTTAATATCCTTGATTTTGTGACCAATTTCCTTGAGAAAATTGAATTTCTTCTAACGGAATAGGAAATACTTCATTTTTACCAGTTGAAAAGCCTGGTATATTGGAACCTCTTCCTGTTCTTACTAAATCGAAAAAGTGATGACCTTCTCCAACTAATTCTACTCTACGTTCACGGTAAATTGCACTTGTAAGTGCAGCTCCACCAGACGTTACGTCATTCGCAGTTCCAAAGGCTCTCGTTCTTACTCTATTTAAATAGGTTCTAGCTTTGGTGTCATTTGGGGTACTACTTCTGTTAAAAGCTTCTGCTGCCATAAGCAATACATCTGCATATCGAATGGCTCTGTAATTATTAGGATTTGTAAGATTTAAATCTCCAGCCGCATCCGTACTTCTTTTTCTTGGGAGGTATTTTCTATTAAAAAACCCAGTATGTTCAAAACCAGTTGTAAATACCGCGCCCGTTGAGGCAGCCCATGCATTGATGTCTAAAATAGCAACCTCCTTTCTATTATCTCCAGCTTCAAATTGATCTACCATTTCTTGGGTAGGTACATTAAAACTAAAACCTGAAGTAAATAGGTCTCCTTGATACCCTCTTACCCCTTGAAAGCCCACTGCAACATTTCCTTCGCTACATTGTAAACAACCAAAACCAGCTCCTTGGATATCTGTATATTGTACTTCAAAAACAGCACCTGTTCCATTTTCTCCAGCAGCTTCGAAAATTTTATCGTAATCTGGTTCTAACATATATGGACCATTCTGAATTAGATTTTCTAGAACAGTACCAGCCTCTGAAAATTTATCTTGAAATAAATAGACTTTACCTAATAATGCCTCTGCAGCACCTTTGGTAGCTCTTCCTATTTGCGGTGCAGTATAGCTTAGGTTATTGATTGCATATTGTAAATCTTGCTCTATCAAAGCATATACATCTGTTTTGGGAGATCTAGGAATTGTTTTTTCATCTCCTAAAACAAAACGTCCTGCTGGTTTAATTGGAATGTCTCCAAACCATTTTACCAATTCAAAATTGTAATATGCTCTTAAAAAACGAGCTTCTGCAATAAGTACCTCTTTGCCAGTAAAATCTGTTTTATCTTCAAACTCTATAATGTAAGCAGCTCTGTTAACGCCTCCAAACATCCAACTCCATAAATTTTGTAGTTGTTGGTTTACTGGTGTATGCGTCATATCATCTACTTGCTGATAGCCAGGAACATCCGTAGCGCTTTCTCCACCAGCCAATGTATTGTTAGAAGCAATTTCTCCCATCAATACATTAATAAATGTAGACTGTAAAGGATCATAAGCTGCAACCAATGCGTTGTAATAATCTGCTTCCGAATTAAAAAATGACTCAGAATCTTGGGCATAAATTTTTGAATTGTCTAAATAATCATCAGCACAAGAATTTAATACCAATAAACTTGTAACAAAGATGATTCCTAATTGTATTGTATGATTGTATTTTTTCATCTTTTTATATTTTTAAAATTCAACATTTAAACCTAAAAGAAACTGTCTAGCAGATGGGTAGGTTCCTCCATCGATCCCTGCTCCAATTGCACCTCCATTAACTGTTGGATCAAATCCAGAGTATTCAGTTAGCGTAAAAACATTATTCACAGTTGTGTATATTCTCAATTTAGAGATTCCCATTTTTTCTATGGTCTCTGGTGATAGACTATACCCTAACTGAATATTTTGCATTCTTAAGAATGAAGCATCTTCAACAAAAAAGTCAGAAAATAACTTATTGTTGGTAGCGTCATTTGTTAATCTTGGAACAAAATTACTGGTCCCTTCACCTGTCCATCTATCTAAATAATAGGCAGGTTTGTTAACATTTGGTAAAAAACGCTCATAATTTCTAACCATATCTTTTCCTATTTCTGCATATAAATAGGTGGCAAAATCCCAATTTTTATAGGTAGCGGAAATATTAAAACCCATATAAAAGTCTGCTTGTGGGTTTCCTATATTGGTTCTGTCATCAAAATTAATAACGCCATCTCCATTTACATCTTTATATCTAATATCTCCCGGAGAAGTTGAACTGGCACCCAGTGCTGTTTGAGATGGGTGCGCATCTACCTCTGCTTGATTTTGAAAAATACCATCTGCTTGTAATCCATAGAAATATCCTATGGGTTGCCCTACTTCCATTCTTGAAGCAGCTGGATTTCCTATGGCAAAAGATCCTCCTTCAACAAAGGCTCCTCCTAAAACTTCCGTAACTCTATTTTTTACATAGGTTACGTTATAGGCTAGGTTAATGGAAGCCTCATCAGATTCAAAAGCTTTGTAATTGATGGCTAATTCACCTCCTGTATTTTTAGAAGTACCTGCATTTACTGTTGGGTTTGCGCCTCCAGGTGCACCAGAGCCTAATAGACCAGATACTGGGAAGTTTTGAATTAATAAATCTTTTCTAGTTTCTTCAAAATAATCTGCAACAATCGCTAATTTATCATCAAATAGATTGATATCCAAACCAATATCTAATTTTTCTGCCGTTTCCCATGTTGCTAGTGGGTTGGGTAATCCTCCTTGCGTTGTACCATCTACCAGTGTACCATCAAAAACGTATTCTCCCTCTCCATTTAATAATGAGCGGTATAGATTATCTCCAACTAAATTTCCTAAAGTACCATAACTGGCTCTTAATTTTAAGAAGCTAATGGTTGTATTGTCTTTCATAAAATCTTCGTCAGAAATTTTCCAACCAGAAGTTACAGACCAAAAATTGTCAACTCTTTGATCTTCAGCAAATACAGAAGCACCATCTCTTCTTATCAAACCAGAGAATAAATACTTTCCTTTATAGTCATATTGAGCTCTTGCAAAATAAGCTGTTAATCTTACATCTCCATTACCGGTATTTAAGCTCCTCTGTTCACTTTGCCTATTGGTTAAACTGATATCTGCAAATTCATAAGAATTATTTGGAACATCAAAACCTGTAGCATAAATACCGTCAAATAAATCATTTTGAACACTGGTTCCTAGTGTAAATGCAGTATTATGATCTTCACCAAATGTTCGTTCATAGGTGGCAAATGTTTCCCAGTTTACTCTTGTTGATGTTGCTTTAAATTGATACACAGAACTCTGTGTTTTGTTATATACTTTACTCAATCCATAATCTTGGATAGGACTAAATGAGCGTTGTTTCTCATTGAAAATTTTATAACCTAAACGGGTGGTTACTGTTAACCCCTCTATAGGCTTGTAATTTAATTTAAAGTTCCCCTCAATTCCATTGCCATTATTTTCACCAAAAGTATTTTTGAGTAATGACAGCGGATTAACAACTTCTATTCCTAGAAAGTTATTGGTATCATCTTGATCTGTTGCATATGTGGGTGCGTAATTTAACCCATTGAATAATAATGAACCATCAAAACCCTGAGATGCTGTTGTAAAATAGTTTGCAATCAATGAAAAGTTTAACTTTTCATTGATATCCACTCCTAGGTTTAATTTAATATTGTTTCTAATAAAATTAGATTTTTCTCTCGCTATGATACCATCTTGCTCTGTGCGAGAAGCACTGACAAAATATCTAAAATTCTCTCCTCCTCCGGATAATGTTATATTATGGTTTGCTAGAAATGCGTTGTTAAATAACTGATCTTGCCAATCAGTTCCTCTTCCTAATGAACCTACATTTGTAAAAGGCAATGTTTGTCCGCTTGCCGCATAAGCCTCATTTAAAACCAAAGCATATTCAGTAGCATTCAAGTAATCTAATCTGCGAGTGGTTTGCTGTATTGCTAAATACGTATCGTACTTAACAGTAGGTGCTTTGTTCTTTTTACCAATTTTAGTGGTTACTAAAACAACACCATTTGCACCTTTAATTCCATAAATAGCAGCCTGAGCATCTTTTAAAACGGTAATAGATTCAATATCGTTTGGATTGATACTGTTTAAATTCCCTTCATACCCATCTACAATGGTTAATGGTTGGTTATTAGTGTTTGAACTTACCCCTCTAATTAGAATGTTAACTTGAGCACCTGGCGCGCCAGAAGATAGATTTACAGCTACCCCAGAGGTGGTTCCTTGTAAGGCACTTGTTGCATCAATAGGCCTAAGTGCTTCTAAAGTTTCCTCGCCAACTAAAGATACAGAACCTGTAACATCTTTTCGTTTTTGTTTTCCATAACCAACAACTACAATTTCATCTAAAGCTTCTGCAGATTCCTCTAACAGAACATTTATTTCGGTCGAATTTACAACTACTTCTTTGGGTTTCATTCCTAAATAATTAAATACCAGAATAGCTCCTTTGTTAACGTTTGAAAGACTGTACAGGCCATCAAAATCAGTTTCAGTTCCAATAGTAGTTCCTTTAATTATAACACTAACCCCCGGCAACGTTTCGCCAGTGATTGCGTCTTTAACAACACCTTTTACATTTACGGTTTGTGCATGGATGCAAACACCAACAAATATAAAGAGTAATACTGTGATTTTTTTTCTCATAAATAGGAGTTTTAAATATTTCTTTAAAATTATTGGGTTTTATTGATAAAATCATATTTTTTACCTCAACAAAAAACATACATCATAAATTTTGTAGCCTTTTTAAAGTAATAGCTTAATTTGGAGAGTTATTTTTTTTTATGAAAACCACCTAAAAAAAGATATGTTGTGGTAATGTATGGTAGTTTAAGGAAATTGATTGGGTCTTATATTTCTAAAATATAAGTTGTTAAGTTTAAATTGTGAGATAAATTCATTTTTTTTCGAAGTCTGTAGCGTTTTACCTCCACACTTCTTGGAGAAATATTAAGCAAGGGAGCAATTTCTTTGGAAGATAGATTAAGCCTTAAATAAGCGCACAACCTTAAATCATTCGGAGTTAAATCTGGATGTTTAGACTTTACCTTTTTCAAGAATTTTTTGTCCGCATTATTAAAAGCTTCTTGAAACATTTTCCAATCATCTGTATTGTTTAGGTTTGTATCGATAATCTTTATAACTTTGTTAAGATTCTTTTCACCATCATTAATTAGTTCATTTTTAATGCTATTTAAGAATTCATTTTTCTTTATTATATTCATTGTAGAGGTAGCCAACTCTCTATTCTTAGTATCAATATCGTTTCTTAACTTTTCATTATTAAGTTTCATTATTTCTTTAGAACTCTCTAACTCTTTTAATGCAGACTCTTTTTGAGCCTTTTCCAACAACTCTTCTCTTTGTTTTTTATAATATCTTTTAGAACCAATATGCAACAGATACAAAGCGAATAAAAATAGAAACACATAAATACCTATCATTAAATTAGAAATATACCAGGGTCTTTTTATTTTAAATTTAAAAACAGCTTCATTTTCACTAATTTTTTCACCGATGATTCCTCTTACTTTAAAGGTATAATCACCGTAAGAAATATTTTCAAACAATATAGAATTAGCATCAGAAGCAAGACTCCAGTGCTTGCTTTGTCCTTCTAACTGAAATTGATACTTTGTGGTTACTATTTTATCAAAATTTGGGACTCCAAAACTAAATTCAATATTATTTTCTTTGAATTCAAATACACTCTCTTTATCTAGGGCCAAATGCTTTTTTGGCCCATCTTGAACAAAACTAGAAATCTTATTAATATGTATATTAAAATCTTTTGGATTGTCGATATAATTTAAATCTATAGTAATATATCCTTTTGAAGCCCCTATTAAATATTTTTTATTTTTTAAATGAATAATGTTTTCAAAACCAGAAGCACCTTTTCTAAGGGTCTCTGATATAGAAATTCTCTTTATTTTAGGGTTATTGCTTAATTTTCCAGGAGATAAAGAACGAATATTATACTTTGAGAAAGACCATAATTTAGTATTGGATGTATCATAAATTAATTTCCCAGAAGTAAAATTTTCTTTTGAGATGAGTTGACTAAAAATTGAATCTAATTCAAACTGATTGTCAGTTCTATTGTACTTAAAAACACCATTTCTGTTTGCATAAAAAATATCATCTTGATATTTCACGATACTAGAATGAGATCCCTTACTGACAGTGGATTCTTTTTCATTTTTTATTATTTTTTTAAAATCTTGATCAACCGTTAACTTAAAAACATTTTTGTATTCGTGATTTACAAATACTTTGTTAGTATCTACAATTTCAAAATACCTGCTTGAATTGAGAAAACCATTAATTTTATTCCGCACCCTCCATGCGCCTTTAGCCTTTTCCAAAACATACAAGCCATCATAGCAACCTTGTAGCAAAGTATTTTTTTTCAACTTTTTAACATCCCAAGTTCCTTGGGTATTTGCAATTTTGGTAACTGTTCCTTTATCCACAAGAAAGGTTCCCGAATCATGTCCACAAAACAGTTCACCATCAATTTCTATTAAATTCCAGGCTTGTCCTTTTGTTTTATTAATAAACTTAAATAGATCATTAGTTCCATATTTTTTATAAAAAACACCTTGGTTTGTTCCTAAATACAACATGTCCTTAAACAAAACAGAGGTGTAAATAGTTCCCCAAAAATTAGTTTGGTCTCTATAAATTCTAAATGGAGACGTAATATTGATATAGTCGATTCCATCATCCAAGCCCAACCAGACATTGTTATCGATGTCTTCAAAAATTGATAAAACAGTATTATTTCCTAAACCAGAGCTTTGGTTGATTTGAAACTTTAATGTACCATCATTTTTAACATAATACAAACCGTTGGAAACAGTCCCTAAAACAAAATCACTATTCCTTAACCGCTTACCGCTATAGATTTTTTTTGTTAAAATATCTTTGTTGGCTTGTATATTCCACTTTTGTACTGTATTCTCCTGAATAAAATAAAAACCTTTTTCTTGAGTGAGAAAAAGCAAATTTCCGTCTTTTTTAAAAACCCCTACAAGAATATTATTTTTTAAAATTGGATCATCAGAAATTAATTTTGGAGTCCCATTTTCTAACTTAAACAGTCCCTTATAAAGTTCTTGAAAATATATAGTTTCATCTATTTTTGTTAATTTTTCAATTCTGTTTTCTGATTCAATTACTTTAATTGATTTTGTGTTTAAATTATACAAATAAATTCTTTGCAAAGATTTAAAAATCATCCACCCATCCAATTCTGCTATTTCCCAAATTTGCTCATCTTCAATCAATTGAATATTGTTTTCTTTAACAATAGAAGTATATTCTAAGCCTCCTAAATTATTCTTAATCCAATACCCAAAATCCATATAAAAACCTGTAAAAACCTTGTTGTCAAAAACTTTAACAGACCTCATAATAGTTTCATTTGGTGTTAAATATAATTGCCAATTTGCACCATTAAATTCTAACAATCCTTTATTGTTAGCAACATAAATAAATTTATTTTCTCCTTGTGAAATATCCCAATTCTGGTTTTCTGCCCCATAGTCTTTTGTAGAAAAATTTTGAATTGGTGGCAATTCCTGAGCTCGACTTAGCCCTTGGATGGTAATCAATACAGAAAATATTAAAAACTTAATTTTATGCATATTTAAAATCATATTTTGTTTGGTTACCAAATTACAATAAATTAAGTAAATTATGGATAAAAAAAATAAATGTATGGTTTTTATTGAATATAATTTCATAAAATTAAGTCATATAAAAGGTCTTAAAAAATAAAAAATACCTCAGCAAAAAAATGAAGTGTAAGGATAGTAAGTTGTCAAACTTACAAGGTATTAAAAAAGAACAAGCAGTTGCCTTACATCATTTGTAGTATACATCAATTGTAGGTGTAAAAACATTTTTTTAAGTTATAAAAACACTACTTATCTATAAATAGTTGCAAATAATATACACAAAATGTATCTTTGTAATTATTGACAACATTAGACAGGTTGTTAAAAGATATTACATATGAAAAAACCCCTTTGTATAGTAATTGAATTTTGGGGAATTCAATACTTTTCAAAAAAAGAAATCAAAACTCTAATCCTATTTTTTTCGATTTTAGTTTTTTTAATGTCTCCTGCTAAATTTTATTCACAAACCATACCTAGTACTGGAACTAGTGCAAATCCTTGTGGTGACTGTACACCTACTGGATGGTTTGATACTGGAGGCACACCAGATATTTCAAATCGATTTATCACTGGAGGCCAAGGATATCTTGGAGGTGGCGCTACTTGGGTAGGTACTGCCGGATCTCCAGGTGTATTACCGCTTCCTCCATCCGGTCAATTAACCTGGATTACTATAAGAGATGTAGGTACTACAACTGGTACAAACAATGTCGAAGAATCTGTAACAACTAATATTACAGGTTTAATTATAGACAATTATTATGTGGTTAGCCTGTATGCCATGTCTGCTTTAAGCAATCCAGATGGTGGTGATAATTCCAACGCATATTATTCTGGGACCTATTTAGATGCATTCGATTATCAATTAGAATATGGCGGTACTCAGTTTCCGAGACAAACAATACTTAACATCCCTCAAGAAGAATGGAGCATTGTAAAATATTATTTTAGAGCTCCTGCAACAACCGTTCAAGTTACCTTTTTCCCAAGAACAGATGGGGGTTATAATGTGAATGGTAATACTAACTCTCAGCTCCTAGAATCTGTAAATATTGCCATAGACATTAATGCTGTGAGTGAGATAGATACAGACGGAGATGGAGTGCCAGACTCTGTGGATATTGATGATGACAATGATGGAATCTTAGACACTGAAGAGTTAACTTCAGCAGGAGGAATAACTTATGACCCATTAGGAGATGAAGACGGAGATGCTCTTCCTAATTATTTAGACGTAAGGGATGACAATAATTCCACTGACGGTTCAACAACTGATTACAACGATATCAATGGAGATGGAATTCCAAACGTGTTTGATGCCGATAATGATGGAATCCCCAACCATTTAGATTTGGATAGCGATGGCGATGGAATTCCAGATATTATTGAAGGACAAGCAACAACAGGGTACATTGCCCCAACAGGAGTTGTGGGTGCAAATGGTTTAGATAGCGCTTTCGAAAATAATGATACAGCCAGCGCAACAAGTTTTACAGTGATCAACACAGACAGTGGTGTCGATACAATTCCAGATTATTTAGACTTAGATTCAGATAACGATGGTATCAGTGATCAAATCGAAGCCAATTCAATTTTAACTGGAGAAGAAGGAGACAATGGTTTAGATGACGCCTATGAAAATCTAGATACTTATATAGATCCCAATGGTATTTTTGACAATACACAATTAGACAACTTCCCAAATACAAGTTCAGCAGATGCTCCTGATGATGTAGACTGGAGAGATAACGGAACCGCACTTGATAAAGATACAGATGGCGATGGTATTACAGATACTGTAGATATAGATGATGACAATGACGGCATCTTAGATACTGAAGAATGCACAACAGCAAATACTACCGGAAGCAATGCAGATTCAGTTGAAAGCCAAACAAGTGTTTCTGATGCTGGTGATGCAATTGGCTCGGATAATTCTAGAGCAGGTTTAAATAACCTTACAGATATTTTAGTCATAGATTTAGGAGTAGACGTCGCCAACAATACAATTATAGAGATAGAATCTAGAGTTACAAACAACATAGATCATTTTATGGGTGTTGAGCAATCTTTAAATGGTACAGATTTTAGCAATGAAGTATTTTATACCTGGACTGCTACAGATACTGAAGAAAATAAAGAATATACATTAACAACTACCTCTAGATATCTTAGAATTCGATTGGCAGTAGATGGTGGTGGCGGACAGTTAGAAATAGACAATGTTAGTTATCAGGGTTTTACAACCACCTGTGACGATGATGGTGATGGTATACCAAATCAATTTGATTTAGATTCAGACAACGATGGTATTCCAGACAATATAGAAGGTCAACCTACTGCAGGGTATATTCCCCCTACTGGAAGTGTTGGAGCAAATGGATTGTATGATATTTACGAAAACAATGATACTGCTGGCGCAACAAGTTTTACACCTTCCAATACAGATGGTGATGCAAATCCAGACTATTTGGATACAGACTCTGATGATGATGGCACACCAGACAGAGTGGAGGCAAACTTATCTTTAAGTGGGAATTTTGGTGCAAATGGTTTAGATGCTAATTATGATAATGGCGATACCTATGTAGATGTAAATGGTAGTTTTGATACCGATCCATATCCTGATTTTCCAAATACAAGCTCAGCAGATTCTCCTGATGAAATAGACTGGCGAGACAGTGGTAGGCAATTTACAGACAATGACAATGATGGGATTCCAGATAACACAGATTTAGATGATGACAATGATGGGATTTTAGATACTGTAGAAGGTTCAGCAGACACGGATGGTGATGGTATTATTGATGCTTTCGATTTAGATTCAGACAATGATGGAATTCCAGACAATATAGAAGCACAAACCACTTCCGGATATGTTATACCCAATGGTGTTTTTGATAGCAACGGAGTAGATACTGCCTACACAGGAGGTATTACTCCCCAAGATACAGATGGAGATTCAGCGGCAGATTACCTTGAAAACGACTCTGATAATGATGGAATTTTAGACAATATAGAGGCTAATTTAATACTCTCTGGTACTTATGGCAATAATGGATTGGATAACAATTATGACAATGGTGACAGTTATACAGATGTGAATGGTAGTTTTGATAATTCACAGACTGACAATTTCCCCGATGATGATAATGATGTTTTTACTGGTGGTGATGTAGATTACAGAGATGATACTTTTACATTTGATACAGATGGAGATGGTATAAATGACGAAGTAGATTTAGATGATGACAATGATGGTATTTTAGATGCTGTAGAACAAGGAAATTGTCTGGTAAATAATGCTAATTTAACTTGGGATCTAGAATATGGAGGTGATGGCAATGATCCTGCAACAGTAAATTCTGGAATTACAACTGTTAGTACAGTAGACATTACATTACAAAGAGTAGGTAATGTGTCTTCTGATAGTGATTATGAAATAGGGAGTTCTGGAGTTTCTAACAACACCACTTCATACATTTTTAATCAAAGAGCTTTATTTGCTGCAGAATCAAGACATATTTTTACTTTTAAAGCTCCTGTTAAAAATCTCGGCTTCACTATTTATGATATAGATGCAGATAATGGAGATGGAGGAATATCAATAGATAATGTTGAGATTATAATTACAAAACAAGATGGAACCAATTATACTTTAGTACCAGCAGATTATAATCTAGCTGGAACTTCAATTACATATTCAGCTGTAAATACATTTCAAAATGACGTAAATGAGGGAGATAATGATGATGATTTAGAGATTATTTCAATACCAGTTTACATTACAAAAATTCAAATTGTGTTTTCTAATTTGGGTTCTGGTTCTATACCAGACTTCCAAAGTTTAGCCATAGGAGATTTCAGCTATTGCGCTCCTTTAGATTCAGATGGTGATGGGGTGTTCGATTATATAGATCTAGATGCAGACAATGATGGTATTCCAGACAATATAGAAGCACAAACAACTGCTGGCTATGTTGCTCCTTCAGGGAGTTTTAGTATAACGGGTATCGATTTGGCCTATGGTAGTGGTTTGTCCGCAGAAAATACAGACGGTGATGCAGACCCAGATTATTTAGACTTAGACTCAGATAACGATGGTACTTTTGATATTCTAGAATCTGGTTCTGGCTTAACAGATGCTAATACAGACGGTAGAACAGACGATGCTGTTGGTAACAATGGTTTAGACAATACTTTAGACAATGGTGACACTTACAATGATGTTAATGGAAGTTTCGATAATACTGTAGATGATAACTTTACAGATACAGATGGTGATGTGAATTTAGGAGGAGATTTAGACTATAGAGACGCCATTAATGGTTTAGATACTGATGGAGATGGAGTTTCAAACGCTCTAGATATAGATGATGATAATGATGGTATTTTAGATGTCGATGAAGGAGGAGCTTGCTCTGGGAATCCAGTTGCTGGTTTTGAAGCATATTATACCTATGAAGATACCACAGATGATATCTCTGGCAATAACCATAATCTTATTGCTTTAGAAGGTACAGGTCCAGTAAGTTACTCTTCTACAGCAAAAACTGGTGAAAAATCACTTAATTTAAATGGGGATTACTTTTTAAGGTACAATGATGGTAGTTTTATGAACGATGCAATTACATTTCTATCCTACTCTATGTGGATAAATCCAACCTCATTATTAGGAACACAACACTTAATAGACGAAGGAGGTGCTACAAATGGTATTGCAGTAAGACTTAATGAAAATATTATAGAAGCAGCAGTCAGAGAGAGCAATGTACAGCAAAATCTAGATACTAGCTCTTTGCCCACACTAGCAACTGGAACTTGGTATCATGTTGTTATAGTATACAACAATGGTAACGTAACCTTGTATCTAGACGGAACAGCTACTCCTACGCTAGCTACAGGTTTTGCTGAATTATTATCTCATTCTGACGGAAGTGGTATTGGAGGCCGTTTTAATGATTCTGCCTTTGATAATAATACCACATTAACAGGTGATGAGTTTACTGGTTTAATAGACGAATTTTTATACTATCAAGGTTCTTTTCTAACTCCAGCAGATGTAGCAAATTTAGATATAAGTTGTACTTCTAGTGATTTAACACCACCAGATACTGATGAAGACGGAATTCCTAATTATTTGGATATCGATTCAGACAATGATGGTATCCCAGACAATGTGGAAGCACAACTAACGTTATCAACTAACTATATTGCACCTTCTGGAATTGGATCTGGAATTACAGATACAGACGGTGATGGATTGGACGACAACTATGATAGTAATCTCTCTGGATCAGCCTCTTCTGTCGGTTTAACACCTGTTGACACAGATAGTGATTTAAATCCAGATTATTTGGACACAGATACCGATAACGATGCAATTTTCGATATTGGAGAAAACCAAGTCCCTAATACCATCGATGTAATATTAGATCTAAATACAGGGAATTCTTCAGATGGAATTCCCGATGGAATTCTAGACCCCTCTAACTTTGTAGACACAGATGGAGATGGTTTAGCAGATGTTTTTGAAGGTTCAGATATCAATGATGGTTTTGATGTAAATGATGAAATTAATATTCCACAATCAGACTTACCAGATGAAGATTTGGATGTATCAACAGGTGGTGATGTAGATTATAGAGATGATACAACAGACCCTATCAATCCAGGAGTTGCAGGAAATATACTTTGGTTAAGAGCAGATATAGCTGTAACGGGGACTACCGAGGTAACTTCATGGGAAGATCAAGCAAATACGACACCATTTGTTGCAACATCAGACACTGGGACAGCTCCATCAAAAATAGATATTGGTTTAAACTTTAACCCGGTAATAGATTTTGATGGTTCAAATCAAGATTTAATAATAACAAATGGTATTCTTGGAACTGCTACTTATACCAACTTATGGTCTTATGTAGTAATTAATCCAAACAATGTGGGGGGTAATGATTTTGTATTCATAGAAGATATGGATGATGGGAACTTTCATAATAGAACAGTGAATAATACTAATTTAAGATATAGATTTGGGCAACCTACCACTCAATTTATAAATATTACAAGTGAAGAAAATAGCTATAATTTGTATACATTAGGTTCAACTTCTACTGGAGGTTCATCGCCAACAGGTAATACTCAAGCAATACATGCTCAAGGAGAGCCTATATTTACGGCCAACAATGCCATTGCTGGTGCAGATGGAAATAATGATAATTTTGATATTGGTAGTAATGGTGCTAACAATTTTTGGAATGGTCAAATTGCAGAAATTATGGTTTTTAATGAAACCCCATCGGCAGCTAAACAACAACAAGTAGAGAGCTATTTAGCCATAAAATATGGATTTACCTTAAGCACAATAGAGTATCAATCAGGTACTACCATTACAGAAGGAGACTATGTTTTACAAGACCAATCTACCAAAGTATGGGACTACACAGCAAATAGCCTATATCATAATGATGTAGCAGGTATTGGTAAAGATGATGCATTGGCATTAGAACAAAAACAATCTAAATCTATCAATTCAGATGCAATTATTACAATTGGTTTAGAGGCAATTGCCACCTCAAATGCTACAAATGCAAATAGTTTTTCAACCAACAAAGATTTCTTAATGTGGGGCAATGATAATGGTGTTATTACTACAATAACAGAAACAGAACTTATTTGTGCTCCAGAAAAAACAATCGGTAGAACCTGGAAAATTGTGGAAAATGGGAATGTAGGCAAGGTTCAGATCGCAGTAGAACAAGCCCCCATTGATGCAGCTCTTAATACAACAAATACCATTAAAGTTTTAAAAATTGCAGACGATGCCGCATTTACTACAAATGTAGTATACATTCCAGTAACTTTAACAAACGCCTTATATGTAGCAGATTACAATTTTAACGGAACCAAATACTTTACCTACAGTGAGATCAATGGTATTTTTTGGTTTGGTGAAAATAATGCTTGGACAGGGGGTAATAGTTCTAGTACTTCTGGAGCACCTAGTGAAAATATTGCTGATATAGATAAGGTAATGGTGGTTGATAGCAGTTCAAGTAACGGGTTTGTAAATCCAACACTTACAGAAAATGCGATTGTAGAATGTGTATGGATCAAAGAAGGTTCTAAATTAATGGTTGCTAATGAAAACTATCTAGAATTTGACGAAGACTTTATTTTAGATGGAGAAATTAGATTAATAGGAGACGGTCAATTAGTGCAAACTCACATTGGTTTATCCAACGTTCAGGGAGATGGTAAACTTTACAAAGATCAAGCAGCTGTTGTTCCAAGCAAATATAGATACCACTACTGGTCTTCTCCAGTTAGAGAATTAAATTTAGATTCGTTCAGAGTTGGAGAAGTTATGAAAGATGGTAACAACCCTACCTCTGCTACCTCTACCATAAGAGAAATTACTTGGGAAGGTGTTGGTAATATATATGATGGAGAACCTGGTTCATTTGATCCAGACGTTCCAATTAAAATTGCACCTTATTGGATATATTCATTTTTAGATGGAACTGATAGAAGTGGTTGGGTACAAAAATTTGAAACTGGCGTTATACAAAGAGGACAAGGGTATACAATGAAAAGTACAGGACAAAATCCACAAAATTTTACCTTTGTAGGAACTCCAAATGACGGCTCTATTACCTTTAATTTTACTTCTAATAAAACAAGCCTTTTAGGAAATCCATATCCTAGTGCCTTAGATGCGGTAGATTTTATAACTACAAATACAGATGCTATAGATGGTACATTGTATTTCTGGGAACATACTGGTGAGGATGCTTCAAATCCTGCTTCAACTGAAGGTCATAACTTTTCTGGTTATCAAGGAGGGTATTCACAAAGAAATATTGCCATGGGAATTGCCGCTAACAATGTTGTGATTATTCCACTCGTTTTAGATTGGGAAGATGCGGTAGTAAACAACGGTGTTGTAACTCAGACTGAAAGTAATATTACTGCAACTGTGAGTACTAATGAAGGAGATTTGGAGTTGGTAGATCAGGGTCCGCCCAATGATAACGTAATTAAAAATGATGCTGGTGTTACTTCTCAAACGGTAACCATTACCTTTAGCGCTCCTGTAAATATTGCTACTATTTTTCTATTCAATGATAACGGCCCTGGAGACATAGATCTAACCATAACTAGCGGTTCCAATATAGCTACACCAACTTTAACAGATAATGTAGGACAAGCAGTTAATTTAGGATGGCAAGAAATTACATCCTTAACAATAGAAGGTTCAGCTCCTTACAATTTAGGTATAGACCAAATAAAATTTACAGATGCCAGTGGACCAAGTCTTGGTAATGGAGTTTACCACGCTCCCGGAAGATATGTTGCTGTTGGGCAAGGCTTCTTTGTTTCTTCCTCCCCAAGTGGTGGAACAGTGAGGTTTGAAAATGCTCAAAGAAATTATAGAAACAATGATTATGACAATGGTGGAACCTTTTTCTTTAAAGGAGACACAGAAAGTAAAGAATCTCAAGAACCTCTAGATTTACTTCCTATCATAAAATTAGGATTTAATTATGTAGGGGTAAATCAAGTAGACTTACACAGACAGATTGGTATTTCCTTTAAAAGAGGTAATAATTTTGAATACGATAATGGGTTTGACAGTGAAATATATGACATACAACCCACTGACTTTTATTGGAATTTCCCTGATTTTTCTCCAAAAAAATTAATTATTGCCGGAGTTGGTGAAATATCTAATCATCTGGAAGTTCCTCTTACTCTTGTAATAAGTAATAATGAGCCAGTATCTATTGAACTTGATGAAATTAAAAATATAGATCAAGAAGTATATATAGAAGATAAATTAACAGGGAATTACCACCTACTAACAGAGGATATGGAGATTGAACTAAATCTGGAAGAAGGCACTTATAAAGATCGTTTCTTTCTTACTTTTAAACAAACAGTTTTAAATCTAGAAGATGACCCTGTTATAAGTTCAGGACTTAGCCTTTATATGGATAATAATGCCAATGAAATTGTTATTAATAACAAAAATAATACAGAAATTTCTAAAGTAGCATTATTCAATATTTTAGGTCAAAAAATAAAAGAATGGAAAAATATTGGAAATTTAACGGAACATAGATTGCAAGTAAACAAGCTATCCTCTACTGTTTATATTGTAAAAATTCTAACTCCAAGGGGTAAAATTTCCAAAAAAATAATTATCGAATAATTCGTTTCTTAAAATTATTAAAAAAAGAACAGATATGGTATCTGTTCTTTTTTTTTAAAATAAAAATTAATATATTTACATAGATTTATTGATGTAAAAAATCAATATACCCCTAAATCAACTACTTATGACCCCTAAATCTATAAGTAAATGGTTTTTATTTCCATTTACGCTACTGATTATCAATTTCTCTAGTACAGCACAAGATTGTACAACGTATCCTGATGCCCCTGTAGATGGTATTGTTAATTATGGGGGTGGTAATGGGTTAAATACGAGTCAATTTCCTCTTATTAATGATACTGCACTAATTGAAGATCAAGGTATTGCTCTTAACAGAGCGGGAGAGTATCTTGTTGTAGATCTTGGAAGTGTTATTCCCACTGGAACTACCATTAGAGTTCACCTTTGGAAATTAAACAATAGTGGCAAAACAATTCGTTTTGCTCAACTTACAGACGATAACCCTGCATTAAATGGGGGTGCAAACGCTCAATTTATAAGTGATACAGATATTACCAGTGTTACCGCTTATGATTATGTATTAAATGCGAATACCCAATACTTTCAGATTCAAATGACCTCTAGAAGTGGGGGTAGGATTGAAGTAATTGAGGCCACCGTTAAATCCTATACTGTTTGTGATAATGAGGATACAGACGGAGATGGTGTCCCAAACGATGATGACATAGATGATGATAATGATGGTATTTTAGATACAGATGAAATCTGTATAATACCTGGAGCAGGAACTCCATCAGGAGATGCAGAAAATTGGATCGATGGAGACTATAGCATTTTTGGAATTGGAAATAATACGAATGGACTAGGATATCAAGAGTCTGGTTTTCAGCAAGCTGCCTATAATAGAGGAATCCAATTAACTGTTTTAGACGATAGTGTTACCAATTTTGTGAGAGAGAATCCACCCTCTACCTCCTCACCATTATCTACAGATGACCGGGTGTATTTTGGTGAAAACCCTAACGCAAATTCAAATGATGGTGTAGTTAATTTTACCACCACCTATTATGCACCAAATTACAATGCTGCAAATAATGTTGGTTGTCAAAACACACCTGTAGGAAACAATTCAGAATTAAGAACCACGACCAGTAGTGAATTTGCATCTGGGCCTTCTTCAACAGCTATCTATATAGTTCCAGAAAGAGGTTCTGTAACAGGAGATTCTTACTCGGTTAATATTAATTTTACTGCTCCTGTATATGCATTTAGTTTTGACCTTAACGATATATTTGATACCAGTGCATCTGCAGATTTAGCCTATGAATTAGAAATTTTTGCAGATGGAAAATTATTGGCATATATGAAAGCAGATAATTTTGGTAATGATATCACAGGAACTATGGAACTCTATAGAGGCGACAAAACTACATTACAAAATGGGAGTATCAATATTGGAAATCAGACGGAGGCAACAATTGGATTTATTACATTTAACGGGGTAAGTTCCGTAGAAATTAGAACCACCTTAGTTGCTGGAAATACAGACCGATGTGCCAGAGATGCTCATGGAATTGATAACTTTGCATATGGTACTACAAGCCCTAGTTGTTTGGCAGGAGACATAGATTTTGATGGAGATGGTATTAATAACGATAAAGATCTTGATTCTGATAATGACGGAATTCCCGATAATGTGGAAGCACAAACAACCATAGACTATATAGCACCAAGTGGAAATGTTGGAAATAATGGCCTTGATAGTGCTTATGAAAACAATGATACTTCTTCTGCAACTGGCTTGACCCCTGTGAATACAGATGGAGTTCCAGACAATTCAGATTTTACAGATTTAGATTCTGATAATGATACTTTATTTGATACTGATGAAGTAGGTTATTCCATTGATACTGATAATGATGGTAAATCTGACGGTAGTTTGGGTACCAATGGTATGGACAACTCATTATTTGCTGCAGATGACTATTCAGATGTAAACGCTATAATAGATGACCCCAGACTATTAACAGATACAGATGGGGATGTATTAACCATTGGTGATGTTAATTTTAGAGATACAGAACTCTCTGGTATACCAATTATATCTCAAATTCATCATTCTGCCACAGAAAAAATAATAGAAATTACCAACATTCACCCAACAAATACAATTCAAGCCAACACTGTAAAACTCTCATTATATAGTAATAAAACTGGTGCACAAACAGATATAACTCCAGATGCAACATATACCATAACATCATCCATAGCCCCAGGAGAGTCTATATTGATAACAAATCCTGGTTCTGCATTTAGCGGAATTGAAAATGCATCTTTAACTAGTTTTGCAGATGCCAATGACATATTACTTTTAGCGCATCCTAAAAGTGCTGCTTCAGGTATGAAAGATTGGAAAAATAGATATGACACAAATACTACTTTCAATAATAATACTTCTTATATAAGAACCGATGAAGTAACTTCTGTATCTAAAGATTTTGAGGCTAATCAATGGGTCGCATTTGTAGATAACGAATTAGATCCATACAGAGATTTAGCTTCTGGAGGTCCTGAAAGACACCCTCATGATCCTCTAATTTCTCATATTGCTACTTCAAATACAGAATCTAATATAAAATTTGGTAAACATCGATTTAATCCTACTATTAGATCAGGCGGGACTTGGAGTAACGGATTTCCAGACAGAACCAGAAGCGTTATTATTGATGAAAATTATGAAATCACTTCAGAAAGGCTAGATGCTCGAAAATTAACTATAAATTCTAATAGTAAACTTACAGTTGTAAATAATTTATTAGTGGTTAGTGAAGATATAACCTTAACTAATGTTGCTGATGAAATTCGTTTGGTTGGAAATTCTCAACTCATACAAACACATAGTACCGATGGTAAAATTAGTGGTGCTGGAAAATTATATATAGATCAAGATTCTCCAATAGCAAGTACTTATAGATATAATTACATGAGTTCACCAGTAACATCAACAGGAAATACATTTACAATTTCTGAGGTTTTAAAAGACGGAACAATTCCAACGTCTGCTAACTCTTCAATTAAAAATATAAATTTTACCTCTGGCTATAACGGGAATGCTTCAGACCCTATCGTTATTGCAGATTATTGGATCTTTACCTATGCAAGCGCAGACGGAACTCGTTCTAATTGGAGTCAAAAAAGGAGTTTGAATCCTATTCCTGCAACAGATGGTTTTACTATAAAAGGACCAGGTACTGCTCAAAACTATACTTTTATTGGAACACCAAATGATGGTACTATAACCACAGCGATTGGAGCAAATGAATCTTATTTAGTGGGCAACCCTTTTGCATCTGCTATAAGTACAAAGAAGTTTATTGAAGATAATATTAACTCAATAGACGGAACATTATATTTCTGGCAACATGCTGGTGAAGAGGATATAGCGAGCTCTGATATAGCGGGTCACAATTACAGTGGTTATATTGGTGGATATGCGACAAGGAATATTGCCATGGGAATTGCTGCAAATTCAGTTGCTACTAACAATTCTACAGATGACAGCATTCCTTCAATTGGAAACGGAAACTATACCACACCTGCTAACTATATCCCAGTGGGTCAAGGTTTTTTTATAAGTGGAGATGATGATGGAGGGCAAATTGTTTTTAATAATAGCCAAAGAGAGTATAAGACTGAAGGTGTTGAATCGGTTTTTTTTAGAGGCAGTAAAACAAACAAGAAGGAAGAACATATATCGGAAGTAAATCATTCAAATTCTATACCCATTATAAAATTTGGTTTGAACTATACAGATTCAGAGGGCAAACAACTTCATCGTCAAATTGGTATTTCTTTTAATGAAAATAATACTTTTGAAAGAGAAAACGGTTATGACAGTGAGCTATATGACGAGTCTAGCACTGATTTTTATTGGAAATTCCCAAATAACGATGCAAAATATTCTATTGCTGGCGTAGAAGCTATTTCAAAACAATTAGAAGTTCCTTTTGAAATAATTACAGAGAAATCGGGTGAGTATTTAATTGAAGTTGACGAATGGAATCTAGTCAATAAAAAAGTATATATAAAAGATAAATTAACACAAAAATATTATTTACTCAATAAAGAAAAAGTTCTTTTAAATCTTGATGCTGGGAAGCATGAAGATAGATTTGTTCTAAATTTTGAAGGAGCTCCAGTTTCCAATTTAAATGATGAAATTTTAAATAGGAGTTTACTTCTTTTTTATGACAATACCTCTAGCGAAATTGTTGTTAAAAATGAAACTAGTTTAGAAATTATAAAAATAGAGATGTATAATTTATTAGGACAAAAAATTAATTATTTTGAAGGTTTTGATCCAGACCTATTAGAAAGTAGATTTAAAATACAGATTCCCTCTCATGCTATGTATATTATAAAAGTGTTTACCAGTGAGGGAGAGTTTACCAAAAAAATAATAATGAAATAACTTTTCATTTGAAGTGTAATCTCACCTAAAAGCTACAATAATTCTCTCAACTTTAAAAGGGTAATATCTATCTCCTCTTTGGTCGTAAATTTGGAAAAAGAAAAACGTATAGAAGTAGTATCTGCTTCATTAGTTTGAAGTATTTCTGATAAAACATGAGAGCCTGTATTGCTTCCACTTTGGCAGGCAGAACCTCCTGAAACAGCAATTCCTGCTAAATCTAAACTAAATAAAAGCATACTATTTTCAACAGGAAACCGAACATTTAAAATAGTGTAACTACTCTTATGTATATCTGAAGAAAGCCCGTTAAATGCAATCTCTTTAGATAGCTTTTTTAATTCACAAATAAAATATAGCTTTAAATTCTCTATGTACGCCTTGTCTTTGTCTAGATTAAAAATTGCAATTTCTAGTGCTTTCTCCATTCCTAAAATTGAATGCACATTTTCGGTACTAGATCTTGCACCTTGCTCTTGATCTCCACCATGAAACATGGGTAAAATTCCAAAACCCTTTTTGAAATAAGCAAAACCAACCCCTTTTGGTCCGTGAAATTTATGCGCACTTGCTACCATAAAATCAATTGGTGTTTTTTGTAAATCTACAGTGTAATGTCCAATTGCTTGTACAGAATCTGTATGAAAGTAAGCATGGTATTTTTTACAGATTTTACTGATGGTATCTACGGGTAAAATATTGCCAATCTCATTATTAATGTACATTAAACTTACCAAGGTTTTTTTATCAGTACTTGCTAAAAGTGATGATAAATGAGTTACATCTACTGTTCCAAATTCATCAACGTTTACATAATCGATAGTAATATTATGCGACTTTTTTAAATACTCGCAGGTGTGTAAAACTGCATGATGTTCAATTTTACAGGTAATAATTCTTGTAACTTCTAAATTTAAAACAGCATTGTGTAGAATTAGATTATCAGCTTCAGTACCGCCAGCTGTAAAAATAATTTCACTAGCAGAAACATTAAAATGGCTTGCAATATTTTTTCGCGCTGTTTCTACAGCAGATTTTGCCTTTCTGCCAAATTGGTGAGTAGAGGATGGATTTCCATAGTTTGCCTGCATAGATTCATGCATCACTTTTATAACCTCTTGATCTATCTGCGTGGTTGCTGCGTTATCTAAATATATAGTTTTCACAGGGTAAAAATACAATTATTTTGAGTTCTGATATATATAAACTTCCGTGGCTCCTAAACCGTATTTTTGGTAAGAAGCATCATAATATTTTATGGGGTATTTGTTGAATAAGAATTGAAGCTCAGATTTTAAAACCCCTTTCCCTACCCCGTGGATAAAAACAATTTTAGGAATTCTTTTTCTAATTGCAAACTCTATTTTATGCCTTGCTGTATCTAGTTGAAGGGTTAACATATCATAATTATCCATTCCTTTTGTTGATTTTGTAAGTTGATTGATATGAAGATCTACTTCTAAAACTATGTCGTTTTTTGTTTTTGTAAATACAGATTTAGCTTTCTTTTTTTCGTTGATTTTTTCGTATAATAAGGCATTTTGAATGTCAGAATATTTAGAAATTTCATTTTGATCGGCTTCAATCTTTACCAATTCTGATGCATTGAATTTTAAAACCATTCCATCTGTTGTTTCTAAAGAGATTTCTTCATTAGAAATTCCGATAATTGTCCCTTTCAAAACATCATCTAAAACGGCAACTTTATGACCAATTTCGAAACGCATTCTTAACTTTTATTTAATCCACTAACAGATACAATTTTTTTATTTTTACACAAAAATAGTAAGATGCATCAAACAAAAGAAATTTCAACCAAAAACTTCTTCGAAAATTCTATAAGAGAAATTTCTCTTCATAGTGATAGAGAAAATTTATTGCGCAAAATAGCGCAAGAAATAACCAATGTTTATAAAAAAAATAAAGAAGTTAACTTAAATTTTATTTGCACTCATAATTCTAGGAGGAGTCAATTAGGGCAAGTTTGGGGTTCCTTTGCTGCTGACTATTTCCACTTAAATATTCATGCTTTTTCTGGAGGAACAGAAGTTACAGCTTTTCACAGAAATACAGTAAAAACATTGCAAAGTGTTGGTTTTAAATTTGATTTGGATACTTTTTCACATGAAAACCCTCGTTACTTAATTTCTTATGAAAACAGTAAAAAATCTATTTTAGGTTTCTCTAAATTTTTTGACGACTCCCAAAATAAGCTCCCTTTTATAGCCATTACTACCTGTAATCATGCTGATGAAAATTGCCCGTTTATACCAGAAGCGAGCCATCGTTTTCACCTTCCTTTTGTAGATCCAAAACACTCTGATAATTCTGATACACAAGATAAAACCTATTTAGAAACCAACAAGCAAATTGCAGCAGAGGTGTTTTTTATGTTCTCTGAAGTGAGCAAGTTAATGGTTTAAATTATGGTGTTCTTATCGTAAGGAATACTTTTTAAGATGTGATTTATTACATCAATCCTTGCTTCTGTTTTTCTATTGGCTCTAATAACTTTCCAGGGAGAGATATCTGTATTTGTTTTAGAAAACATGGCATTTTTATATTCTGTATAATCGTTCCAAAGTTCTTGTGCTCGCTCATCTACTTTGGTCATTTTCCACTGCTTAAGAGGATCTTTTTGAATCTCTTCAAAGCGCTTTGCCTGTTCCTTTTTAGAGATAGACATATAAATTTTTACCAAATGAATTCCAGATTCTAAAATCATACGCTCAAAATCATTTACTTGGTTCATAAAAATCTTATATTCTTGTTGCGTGCAAAATTCGTTTACGGGCTCTACAACGGCTCTATTGTACCAACTTCTATCAAATAACACCATTTCACCAGCCTTGGGAAACTGATTTACATAGCGTTGAAAATACCATTGACTTTGTTGATCTACTGAGGGCTTTGACAAGGCTACAATGCGCATATATCTTGGATTTATTCGTTCTGTAACCCTTCTAATTGCCCCTCCTTTTCCTGCAGCATCTCTACCTTCAAAAATTACAATAATTCGTTCGTTTTTTTCTATAGCCCAAGTTTGTAATTTTATCAATTCGGTTTGTAATTTCACTAACTTTTTTTGATAATCGACATATCGAATTCCTCTTTCTAAATTCACAGGATCTTTTGACAGGAGAGATAACAAGCCTATTTTAGAATTTAATTTTTTAATATCTGATGCTGTTAGTTTTCTTTCTTCCATCTTTAATGTATCTGAATGTTTGAACGAAAATAACGCATTACTACATTAGGGTCTGGTGTTAATATTGTAGATATCTCTTCCTTTTTTTCGTAATCAAATTGAGATAAGACATGCCTCATAGCCTCTAGTCTTGCTGTTTTTTTATTATTGGTTTTTATAAGTACCCAAGGACTGTAAGAGGTATGAGTTTTACTAAACATTTTGTCTTTATAAAAGGTATATTTATCCCAGAGCTCTTGGCCTTTTTGGTCTACAGGACTAAATTTCCAACGTTTTAATGGGTTTTCTTTTCTTGCTTCAAAACGCTTTAACTGTTCTTCTTTAGAGATAGACAACCAAAATTTTATAATTGTTACTCCATCTTCATACATCATATGCTCAAATTCAGGAACTTGCAACAAAAAACTCTTATATTGTGTTTCTGAACAAAATCCCATAACAGGTTCTACAACAGCTCTATTATACCAGCTTCTATCAAAGAAAACAATTTCTCCTGGGTTGGGTAATTCTTTAATATATCTTTGAAAATACCATTGCCCTTTTTCTGTTGATGTAGGTTTATTTAATGCTACTAACCTCGAGGATCTTGGATTTAAATGTTCCATAAATCTTCTAATAGCTCCTCCTTTTCCAGCAGCATCTCTCCCCTCAAAAATAATGGCAACTCTTTTTTTGTTTTTAGAAATCCATTGCTGAAGTTTTACAAATTCTATTTGTAATAAGCGGAGTTCTTTATTATAATTGAGCGTTTTTTCTACTTTAGAAATTGAAATATTTTTTTCCTGTAAACGTTCAATTAAATCTTGATGGGTTGTTATAGTTTTAAAGTCTTCAATACTTAAAAATGGTTTATTCTTCATAAAATAATTTATCGAATAAATATAATTACTTTTTGTGTATAAAATTGTAAAAAAAGCATCAATTTAAAGAACATCTTTTATATTTGCCTTTCTATGAAATTTATTGCTCCTATACTTTTTTTATTGATGAGTTTACACTTATTTTCTCAGGAAAAATTTTCTAAAGAGTTTAGCTTGTTGGTTGACAACGATTTGTTTGTTTCTCCAGTAAAAGATAGATATTACACAAATGGGATGTTTTTTTCTTACAGATATTTATCTGACAACAAAAAAGAAAAAGAAGAAAAAAGAATTATTGAATGGCAATTAGGGCATGAAATGTTTACCCCATACAAAGCAATAGTTCCCAATATTAGTTTACATGACAGACCATTTGCAGCCTACTTATATGGTAGTTTTGGAATCAATAGATTTTATAAAAATAATCAAATTTTTAGTACTTCTTTTCAGGTTGGTGTGATAGGCCCTGCTGCTTTTGGAAAAGAATTGCAAGATTTTATTCATGATATTTATAATTTTGATATGGCCGTTGGTTGGAAACATCAAATTAGAAATGCTTTTGGATTAAATTTAAATGCGTCTTATCTTAAGCATTTAATAAATGATACTTCAAATTATTTTGATATTAATTGGCTAAATGAAGGGAGAATTGGAACTATCTACACAGACATTTCTTCTGGTTTGTATAGTAGAATAGGTTTTAAACCTCTACAAAAACTAGTAAATTCAATCGCTTATAATGCAAGCTTAAATTCTAAAAAAACAAGCTACAAAAGAGAGATAGAATCTTTTCTCTACATAAAATCAATCCTACGTTTTTCTTTTTATGATGCAACTATACAAGGAAGCTTTTTGAATACTAATAATATGGTTACAAAACAATTAATCCCTATGCAGTTTCATTTAGAAGTTGGTTTAAGATTTACTGCAAATAGATTTAATTTTGGATATTCCTATCAGTACCACTCCAATAAATCTAAAGATTTAAGACACCAAAATGGCAATAAATTTGGAAGTATTTTAATTAATTATTTAATTCATTAATTGTTAAAATACGCATCTTTAAAGCCAATTAAATATAATTTTTCTTGCGCTCTTGTAACTGCTGTATATACCCATCTTAAATATTCTGTAGAGATTCCTTCTGGCAAATAAGGTTGCTCAATAAAAACGGTTTTCCATTGACCTCCTTGAGATTTGTGACAGGTCATGGCATAAGAAAATTTTACTTGTAAAGCATTAAAGTATTTATTCTTTTTAATGGATAGAAATTGTTTATACTTAGATTCGTTGGCATAATCTTCTCTGACAGCTTCATAGAGTTTATTAGATTCTTCATAAGGTAAGGAGGGGCTTTCACTTGTTAAAGTATCTAGCAATAAAACAGTTTCAAAAGGTTTCATCTCTGGATAATCTATCATTCTAAGCACTACCTCAGCAAACTTAAAACCGTATAATTCTTTGATTGATGAAATTCTCATTACCTCGCAAGTATCACCGTTGGCAATAAATCCGGCGTCTGAAGATTCTTCAAGCCAATAATAATTATTTTTTACAACCATGATATAATCTCCGGTAGAAATCTCGTTTTCTAATCCGCGAATTTTAATTCGTATTTGTTGGTTGTATAGATTAGCTCTTTTATTGGAGCGAACAATAAAAGCAGTGTCTTCTAACCCACTATTATCATATGCACTAACAAGAGCGTCTTCTATATCATAGCCATCTTCTAATCGTATAATATCTGGGAAATTTACATCAAATTGAAAGTGAGAAGCATGATTCTGAATTGCTCTACGTAAATGGGTCGCATTTGCTAAAATTCCAGAACTTTCGTGCTGTCGCATTACTTCATCCAACTCAATTTCTGTGACACTTTTATGATACTTAAGTTCTAAGGTTGTTGCTTCTAAAGCGGGGCTCATTGTTAATTTTACAGGTGGAAGTTGTGCAGTATCTCCAATAAAAACAAGTTTACAATTTTTTCCTGAGTATACATACTGTATCAAATCGTCTAGCAGAGAACCTGTGTCAAACATTTTACCTTGCGGTCTTGAATCTGGTATCATAGAGGCTTCGTCTATTATAAAAAGTGTTTCTGAATGCTTGTTGGTTTTTAAAATAAAATCTACAGATCCATTACTTTGTTTTTTAGGAAAATATATTTTCTTATGTATGGTATAGGCTTGTTTTTTAGAATATCCAGAAATAACTTTGGCAGCTCTTCCAGTTGGAGCTAATAAAACTGCTTTTTTTTGAACTTTCCACAAACTATTTACAATGGTACTTATTGCAGTTGTTTTACCTGTTCCAGCATACCCTTTTAATAAAAACAAAGAAGTGGTGTCCTTTTTAAAAATAAAACTACTAAAAAGAAGTAGCAATTTGCGTTGCTTAAAAGTGGGTGAATATGGAAACTTTTTAACAAGTAGCTTAAAAAAATCTGCAGAGAATTCTATCATAAAAATATTAATGAGTCAAAGATACACTGATTTATAAATAAAAATTTTTATCATTGAAAAAAAATTGTAGATTTGCGAGGACACTATTAAAAAATATATATAGAAATGGAATTACTAGTAATGATTTTAGCAGCAGTTTTAGTTGCTGTTGGTTTAGCTGTTGTTGTTGTTAAATATTTACCTTTAAAATTAAGATGGATAGCATCTTTATTATTATTGATTGTATCAATATTTCTAGGATTTAAAATTTACAACGGAATTATGGAACCTATCAACTTTAACAAAGACAAAGTTGTTAGATACGCTAAAGTTGTAAAAAGCTTAAAAATAATTAGAGATGCTCAAGTAAAACACTATGAGGTAACTGGAAATTACACCAAAGACAAAGCTAGTTTGATTCAATTTATAGATTCTGCTCAATTAGCATTAACAGAAACTAAAACGGTTGTTGTTAAAGAAGACAGAGGTGGTGGAGTTGTTATTGATGTAGAAAAGAGAATAACAGATACCATAGGGTATGAACCGGTTTTAAAATACTTTAAAGACAGAGATTATAGAAACATGTTTTTAGTACCTGGTGTGGCTGGAAAAGAATTTGACTTAGAAATAGGAACTGTAGAAAAAGTACAAGGCTTACTAGTGCCAACTTTTGAGGCAAAAACAGAAAAAAAAGATGTTTTAAAAGGAATGAATATTTCTCTAGTAAAACAAGAAATAGAAGCTATAGAAACAGACCAAATTAAAGGAGAATATATTTCTGTAGGTTCTTTGGATGAAGTAACTACTGGTGGTAATTGGCCTCCATCTTATGATAAAAATAAAGGTGCAAAGAAAGACAAATAATACATCTTTAGAAAACACTAAAAATTTAAAATTATCCATCCAATTTAGTTTGGATGGATTTTCTTTTTGTATTTCAGAAGAAAACAATACCATACTTTATTTTTCCGAATATACCTTTGATAAAGTACAAACAACACCAAAAAATTTACTGCTCAAGATTCAAGAAATATTTAAGAAGGACAGTAATTTACAAAAAGACTTTATCGCTGTTTTAGTCATTCATCAAAATAACTTATCTACATTAGTTCCCAATCAATATTTTGATGAGAGCAAACTAGAAAAATATCTCAATTTTAATATAAAAACCCTCGCTACAGATTTTATTACTTTCGACAATTTAGAGCAAATACAAGCAAAAAATGTGTTTGTCCCTTACGTAAATATTAACAATTATTTATTTCAAAACTTTGGTGAATTTGACTACAAACATCATCTTTCTATATTGATTGAAAAATTGATTGAAAAATCGACTTTTACAGACAAAAGAATGTTTGTGAATGTCAATACAAGTACTTTTGATATTATTGTCTTACAAGGAAAAAATCTAGTACTCGCTAACTCGTTTTCATTTAATACAAAAGAAGATTTTATCTATTATATATTATTTACCATAGAACAATTAGGTTTAGATACAGAAAAGCTTCAACTCTCTTTAATGGGAGGTATTGAAGAAGAATCTGAAATCTATAAAATTGTTTATGTATATATTAGAAATATTCATTTTTTAGAAAGTCAGAGCTCAATTTTCAATGAGATAAGTCACTCTAAACATTCTAATTTCATATTATTAGGATCATGAGAATAATATCAGGAAAACATAAAGGAAGAAGACTCTCTGCACCAAAAAATTTACCTGTTCGTCCAACAACAGATATGGCAAAAGAATCTTTGTTTAATATTCTTAATAACTATTATTATTTTGATACCATTTCTGTAATTGATTTATTTTCTGGAACGGGAAACATTAGTTTTGAATTTGCCTCCAGAGGGACTCAAGAGATTTACGCAATTGACGCTCATTTTAATTGTATAAAATACATCACTAGCACTTCAAAAAAACTAGATTTAAATATTAATACCTACAAAAGTGATGTCTATAAGTTTTTAGAAAAAACACCCTTAAAAGTAGATGTTATTTTTGCAGATCCTCCTTACGGTTTTGAAACTGAACAATTTTTAACAATTGTAGATCTTGTGTTTGCAAGAAAACTCTTAAGAGATGGAGGTGTTTTAATTTTAGAACATTCTAAACATACCGATGTTTCTGAGCATGCAAAACATAGTTATGACAAGCGCTATGGAGGAAATGTTTTTAGTTTTTTTGAAAATTAGTTTATAAGAGTGAAGTTATAATATCTGAGACACTAATCCCTTCTGCTTCTGCTTTGTAGTTTTTTACAATTCTATGTGATAAAATAGGAATTGCTACAGATTTTACATCTTCTATATCAGGAGAATATTTTCCATTAACAGCGGCAAAAGCTTTTGCTGCTAGAATTAAATTTTGTGATGCTCTTGGTCCTGCTCCCCAGTCTAAATAACTTTTCACCATTTTAGAAGCTTCCCTAGATTTTGGTCTCGTTTTACCCACTAAAGAAACCGCGTATTCTATAACATTATCTGTTACTGGTATTTTTCTTATTAAGTTTTGAATGGCAATAATTTCTTGCCCAGATAAAACAGAAGTAACATTTTGTATGCTTGTACTTGTTGTGTTTTTAACAACTTGTACTTCTTCTTTAAAGGAAGGGTACTCTAAATCAATAGAAAACATAAATCTATCTAACTGCGCTTCTGGCAAAGGGTAGGTTCCTTCTTGTTCAATTGGATTTTGTGTTGCCAAAACAAAAAATGGCAATTCTAATTTATAGTGGTTCCCAGCAATTGTAACTGAACGCTCTTGCATAGCTTCAAGCAGAGCTGCTTGTGTTTTAGGGGGTGTTCTATTAATTTCATCAGCTAAAATAATATTGGAAAAAATTGGACCTTTTATAAATTTAAACTGTCTGTTTTCATCTAAAATTTCGCTTCCTAAAATATCTGAAGGCATTAAATCTGGTGTAAATTGAATGCGTTTAAAGTTCAGTCCTAAAACATCTGAAACTGTATTTACAAGCAAGGTTTTTGCTAAACCTGGCACTCCAACTAACAAAGAATGACCACCACAAAAAATAGATAATAAAGTAAAATTAACTGCTTTTTCTTGACCAACAATTACTTTACTAATTTCAGATTTTAAAGCATGATAATTGTCAACTAAAGTATTTACAGCGGTAACGTCAGACATTATTTACTTGTTTCTTTTTTCCAATTACCTTCAAAAGTACATTTACCATGGGTATTATTTAATTTAATATAGGTATCTTGTATTTTCTCTTTAGACCATTTCTCTATAGTTTCTTGCTTTTTCTTTTGCAAGGCCAAAGTTTGAATTTTTACGTAATCTTCTACTAAATCTGCTTTGTGAGTATCTGTTCTATCTTTCATTATAATGAACTTATACATCTTCTCTCCACCTCTAGATTCATCATAAAAAGGGGCTGTCATTTCTCCTTTTTTAAGGTCATTTACTCTGGCATACAATGCAGGATCCATTCTTGTTAATTCAAATTTAGACTCTCCTGTATAAGGGTTAATGATTAGCCCCCCATTATTCTTTGTTTCTTTATCTTCAGAATATTTTTTTACAGCTTCTTCAAAAGTAATGCTACCCGATTTTATCTCTTTGATAATTTTAATAACTTCTTCTTCTGTCTCTTTTAACTTTTGATCTGGAATTTCTGGTTGCATTAAAATATGGGAAACAACTCTTGCATTTCCTTGAACTTTATGAAGTTGCACTATGTGGTATCCAAAAAGTGTTTTAAAAGGTTTTGATATTTGATTTACATCTAATGAAAAAGCCACTTCTTTGAACTCTTTTATAAATTGTGTTTCTTTGGTAATAGCTCCCATATTTCCTCCGTTTTGAGTTACAGATGGATCGTTTGAGTTTATGATTGCCTTCATTCTAAAACTAGCCCCCTCTTCTATTTCTTTCTTAAGACTGTTTAATTTAGCAATTATTCTATCGGTTTCCTCTTGGGTGGGTTCTGCTTTAATTATAATTTGTGCAAGTTCTATTTCTGCTAAAAATTCTGGTAATTCATCTTTTTCTTTTAAGCCATTAAAATACAAACGGACTTCTTCTGGTGTAACATCTACTTTTTCTGTTATTTTTTCCTGCTCTTTTTGAATGAGAAAATTTTCTTTCTCTACGGCAATCATTTCATTTTTTAAATCGTCTAAATCATTAAAACCATAGGCTTTAATCATTTTGTCTTCAGAACCAAATTGTTGTGTAAAATATTTAATATTTCTGTCAACTTTGCTTAAAATTTCAGCATCAGAAACAGTAATACTATCAATTATTGCGTGGTGTGCTAGTAATTTTTGTTGCATTATTTGCTCTAACATTTCGCAATCAGAAATTTTAATTTTTCCTTCACCTCTTAGTTCTAATTCTTGCTTAAACTTCTCTATATCAGAATCTAAAACAATGTTTTTACCAACAACTACTGCAACGCCATCTATTTTTACTTTTTGTGCAGAAGTGTGAACAGTTATCAACCCAAAAATAAAAATGATGATGGGTAGCTTAATATGTTTTAAAGTTTTTATTTTTTGTAGCATCTCTAACTAGTATTTTTTCTATCTCTCTTATTAACTCTATTTTACGTCTATGTAAAATCATTTGTTTTATGGTTGGCTTAATATAGCTTAAGGGTGCAATATTATTTCGTAACAAAACGTCTTTTACAGCCACCAAATATAAACCTAATGAATCTTGTTTCTTAATGAATTTTGTTTTTTTTAACATTTTTTCTTTAGAAAATGGAAGTTTTAACAAAATGTTATCTAATCTGGTCCAAATTGAATCATTAAACTGGTAGGACATAAAGCTTAACTGCCTCTTTTCTAATTCTTCTAAATCTTCAATATTATCCGATTTGAATAAAGTTTCAACCTCTTTTTTTTCAATTAAATCATTTCCAAAATAGAGATACTTTACTTTAATTAATTCTTCGTTTAGTTTAAAATTAGCGCTGTTTAGGCTATAATATTTAGCAATTTCACTTTCCGAAATAACAGTATCTAATTGCTGCTTAATTAATACTTCCTTATAATTATTGATTAATAAACTCTCTTTGTAGTCGTTTACTAGTTTGTTGATCTCTTTGTTGGCCTCTAAAGAATTATTATCTTCAGACTTCTTTAATAACAACTGTTTGATAGCCCAAGTATTAATAAGACTTTTAGCAAACATTAAACTATCTGTTTTATTTAAATTTGTTGGAAAAAAATCAGCAATATCAGCATAAAATAATTTAGCATTATATACAGATGCAATAGGCTGCAGACTAGCATCATTTTGTTTTTTTAAATTGATAAAATCACAAGAACTAAAAAAAACAATTACGAATAAACTTAGAACGTATTTCATCATTATTTTTGGTAGAGTTTTATCAACTTTTTTAATTCTCTTTTATTCACTTTAATGGTACTCTTCTTCCTTAAATCTGCAATCCATTTTTCTTCTAAATAGGTTTGATAATCATTCATTACCTCTCCTTTAATTTCCTTTAATTCCTTGCTATTATAATGCTTACTATTTTGATCAAAATAGCTTTGAAGACCTAAGCTATCTTTGGATGATTTATTCCAAATTTTTTGTTGCATTAATTCATAAAGCAATAAACCATCTTCATATTCCTTTAAAATATATGCATAAGTTGGTTCTGTATTTACTAAGTTTTCTTTGTAATACTCCAAGATTTTGTCTTCTTTAAACATTTCAAAAAGAACAGGGATGCTTTTATGTCTCCTGTTTCTTATATACCTTGAAAAATCAATTTGACTTATGATTTTATCATTAATACTAAACAGCGGTTTTTGTAAAGAATCTTTGGGAATTGCTCTAATATTCTTACTTTTTAACAGTGTCATCCCAGCTTCATCGTAAACAATAGCATATGTTCTTTTTAGTTTTTCAATCATTGCTTTGTCAGACAATTGCATTCTTCCACTTTTCTTTACTTTATCGGTAATCTCTTGTTTCATATCATCAAAAGATTTTACAGGATATTTTTTTAGTAATTTAATAATATGCCAGCCAAAACGAGTTTTAATAGGTTTAGAAAAGCTATTAATTTCTGATAAATTAAAAGCAGCAACATCAAATGCTTCAACCATTCTTCCACTTCCAAATTTATTTAGCTTTCCTCCTTTATCTTTAGAACCGGTATCGTTAGAATATTGTTTTGCTAGATCTTCAAATTTTTCATTACTCAGAAGTTTGTTATACACCGAGTCTATTTTTATTTTTCCAACAGAAGTTGTATCAGAAATTAAAATATGAGCAACTTCTATCTCTCCTTTAGATTCTCTAAAGTCATCTACTTGAAGAATATGATATCCAAAACGGGTTCTAAAAGCTTGTGAGACCTTCCCTTTTTTTGTTTTAAAAGCTGCATCTTCAAAAGGGTATACCATTCTAAATGCTCCAAAATAGCCTAAATCCCCCCCATTTCTTTTAACAGATGAATCTTCTGAAGTTTCTTTTGCTACCATATTAAAAGCTTCTCCATTGACAATTCTTTCTCGAATTTTAGTGATTTTTGCATGAGCTTTTAAAGTATCTTTAGCACTTGCGTTTGGGGGTATTTTAATTAAAATATGTTTGACCTTAACTTCATTCTTAGTTCTAAAATATGCTTCTTCAATTAATTTATCTATAAAAGTATTGTCTTGTAAATAAGGGGCAGATAGTTGATTCCTGTACGTTTCCATTTCTCTCTTGTAAGATTTTAACGTATCTAACTTTATATCATAAGCCTGGTGTACTTTTAATTTATAATTGATAAACAACTCTAAGTTTTTCTCTACATTTTTAGCTTCTTCATTATCTATAGCATCTAAATTTTTCTCGTATACTCTTTTAAATTCAGAAACTTTTATTTTTTCTCCATCAATTGTAACTAAAACTTTGTCTTTTTTCTGAGAAAAAGAACTAATTGTAAAATTTAAAATGCTAATTAATAAAACTAATTTTTTCATAAGTATTTTTGATTATAGCGAAATGATTCCTTTAATTTTTTCAGCTTTTCTGTAGTATGAAATTACTTCATCAGAGCTTTCTAACTTTACTACGATAGAAATGCTAATATATTTTCCTGTTTTAGACTTTTTTGTTTTGATAATTGCACCTCCAGTATTAAACAAACTTTGCACCTCTTCTACTTGATTATTGTCTGTAGGCACTATAAATTTATACATATAATCTCCCGGAAACTTTGTAGTATCCTCTAATTGATTCTTTAAATTTTCATAAAAAGTATCTTTATCACTCATAATTTGGTTTCTAATTTAAAAACTATTTTGCAAATAACAAACCACAAAATTACATTAAAAATTAGTTTTATAGAGGGAATGATTTATTTTTGTGAGATGCAACAAAAAATTGTTTTAATTGGTGGTCCTGGAACTGGAAAAACTTCGGTTTTAAATGAGCTTATAGAGCGGGAATATTTTTGTTTTCCAGAAATTTCAAGAGAAGTTACATTAAAAGCAAAAGCGCAAGGAATAGAACAACTGTTTTTAACAGAGCCCTTACTGTTTAGTAAAATGCTTTTAGAAGGAAGAGAACAACAATTTTTAGATGCAGAGAAAAGTAAAAAAGAAACTGTTTTTTTCGACAGAGGAATTCCAGATGTTCATGCCTACATGAATTATTTTAACACAAAATACCCTAGTATATTTATTGAAAAAAGCAAATTTTACACCTACACTACAATATTTTTATTTTCACCTTGGAAAGAAATTTACACTTCAGATAACGAACGTTATGAAACTTTCAAAGAATCAGTAATTATAAACAACTATATCATTGATGCTTACAAAGAACTCGGCTACTCTATTATTGAAGTTCCTTATGGTTCTGTTATGGAACGTACAGATTTTATTATCAATTCGCTTAAAAGCGATTTATGATTTCTGCTAAAGAAATATTAAAAAAATACTGGGGATTTTCTAATTTTAGAAATCCACAAGAAGAAATTATCTATTCAGTTTTAGATAAAAAAAATACAATTGCATTATTACCCACAGGTGGCGGGAAATCAATTTGCTATCAAATTCCAGCGTTGCTAAAAGAAGGAATCTGTATAGTAATTTCTCCATTAACTGCTCTAATGGAAGATCAAGTAGAGAATTTAAAAAAGCTTGATATTAAAGCAATGACGATTCCTTCTGGAACATCACAAGAACAAATGATATCTCTTTTTGACAATCTAAAATTTGGTAAATTTAAGTTTCTTTACCTATCTCCAGAGAGATTACAATCAAAATTCATTCAAAAAAAAATAAAAGAGTTAAAGGTAAATTTAGTGGCTATAGATGAGGCACATTGTATTTCTGAATGGGGACACGATTTTAGACCTTCTTACAGAAATATAAAAATTTTAAAAGCATTAAAACCTGCTGTACATTATATTGCAGTTACGGGAACAGCCAATAAAAAAGTGATTGAAGATATTTCTAAAAATTTAGAATTAGAAAATCCAAATATCTTTAAAAAATCATTTTATAGAGAAAATTTAGCCTATCAAATTTTCACCGTAGAAGATAAATTATTCCGTTTAAAACAGATTTTTACCAAGACAAAAAAACCAGCAATTGTGTATGTCAATTCTAGAAAAAAAACGACTGAAATTGCCCGTTTTTTAAATGCTAATAATTTTAAAAGTAGTTTTTACCATGGTGGGTTGTCTTCTATAGAAAAAAAGATTTCTTTCGATAATTGGAGTACCGAAAAAACGCCAATAATGGTAGCTACAAATGCCTTTGGAATGGGAATAGACAAAGCTAATGTTGCTGTTGTTGTTCATATAAATTTACCCTCTAGTATAGAAAATTATATCCAAGAAACTGGAAGAGCTGGCAGAGACGGTAAGAAATCATTTGCTGTACTTTTACAAAATGAACATGATATTTTATCTTTTAAGAAACAGACAAATAGCTCTTTACCAACAATTATTGAAATTAAAGAAGTTCACAAAAAATTATATCAATATTTTAGAATTGCAAAAGGAGAAATTATAGAAGATTCTTTCCAATTTAATTTTTTAGAATTTTGTAATACGTACAATTTTAAATCAAAAAAAGTAGATATAATTTTCAAAATACTGGCAAATAACGGTATAATTGAAATCACCAATAATTTTAATAAAAAATCTACCCTACATTTTACAGTAAGTAGCAGACAAGTTTTAAGTTACGGAAATAAAAATAGGAATTTAAAAAGCTTCATCAATACACTTTTAAGGACTTATGGAGGACTTTTTGAACAAGCATCAACTATTAACGAATATCTTTTAGCAAAAAAAGCTGGAATCACCTATCAGCAAGTTATCAGCAATTTAAAACAAATAGAAAAGGAGGATCTAGTTTGTTACAAACCCATCACTTCAGATTCTGAAATTACTTTTTTACTTCCTAGAGAAGATGATAAAACCATTCATAGATTTTCTAGAGAGATCAAATTATTTATCAATCAAAAAAGAAAAAAAGCCCAAGATTTTATCAAGTTTGTTCAAAATAACAATCGGTGTAGAAGCCTACAAATTCTTCATTATTTTGATGAATCAAGTAAAATTAAATGTGGTATTTGCGATGTTTGTCTGTCCGAGAAGAACAACAAAAAAATGGTTTCTATCTCTTCAATTTTAAAGTTACTCAAAGATAATACGATCTTATCATCATCAGAAATTTGTGAGGTTTTAGAAGGAAATGAAGAAGACATTTTAATACATTTACGACATTTATTATCTACTGATAAAATAGCAATCAATAATCAAAATAAATTTTACTTAAATTAATTTTTATGAAAGATGTACGTATCGTTTTTATGGGAACTCCAGATTTTGCAGTTACTATTCTAAAACATTTAGTAGAAAACAACTATGCCATTGTTGGGGTGATAACAGCGGTAGACAAACCTGCAGGAAGAGGAAGAAAATTGAATCAATCGGCAGTAAAAAAATATGCCCTTTCACAAAATTTACCTGTTTTACAACCCAAAAATTTAAAAAACGAAGATTTTCAAAAAGAATTAAAAAGTTTGAGTGCCAATCTACAAATTGTAGTAGCCTTTAGAATGTTGCCAAAAGTGGTTTGGAACATGCCACAATTAGGCACCTTTAATTTACACGCATCTTTATTACCAGAGTATCGTGGAGCAGCACCCATACATTGGGCTATTATAAATGGTGAAACTAAAACTGGTGTGACTACATTTTTTATTGACGATAAAATTGATACGGGAGAAATTATTCTTCAAGAAGAAATTACTATTTCCAACCATGAAACTGTGGGTACGTTGCATGACAAGCTGATGTTTTTAGGAGCAAATTTAGTAGCTAAAACTATAGACCTCATAAAAACAGAAAATATAACAACGATAAAACAGCCAGCGTTAGAAGAAAAATTAGCACCAAAACTATATCCAGAAAATTGCAAAATAGATTGGACAGCTTCTTTAGAGACTATATACAATAAAATTAGAGGGTTAAATCCTTTTCCTGCCGCTTGGACAATTATTAAAAATAATGACGAAGAAATTTCTTCAAAAATTTATGCAGTAAAAAAAGAAAAAGAAAAACATCTATATGATATTGGACAGATCATAACCAATAAAAAAGAGATGAAAGTTGCGGTTCAAAATGGATTCATCATTATAGATGAAATTAAGCTTTCTGGGAAGAAAAAAATGGACGCCAAAAGTTTACTAAATGGCTTTACATTTTCTAGAAACTCAAAAATGATGTAATCCCTTTATTAATAAGCTTTTTAGCTAATTATTAATTTTTGACTCACTCTTATTAACAATTTTCATACATTTATTAACAAAACACTACTTTTTTAGGGGTCAAATTTGCGTAAGCCCCTAATCCGTCTATATTTGTTAAGCTTTTAAGCAAAATATAATTTAATTAATTTTTAAAAATCTATTTATTTATGAACAAGTCAGATTTAATCGATGCAATGGCTGCTGATGCAGGAATTTCTAAAGTAGCTGCTAAGGCATGTCTAGAATCTTTTACAAGTAGTGTAACTTCTGCTTTAAAAGGTGGTGATAAAGTTGCTCTAGTTGGTTTTGGAACTTTTTCAGTTTCTAACAGAGCTGCAAGAACGGGAAGAAATCCTCAAACAGGAAAAACGATCCAAATTGCTGCTAAAAATGTAGCAAAATTTAAAGCTGGAGCTGGTTTAAGCGATGCTGTGAACTAAAAACGCTTTAGTTATCTCATACAAAAACTCTCTTTTTCAAGAGAGTTTTTTTTATATCATAAATTTAACTATCTTTAATACGATATAATGAACTATGTTAGAACCACATAAAGGAAGATTATTAATTGCAGAACCCTCTATTTTAAATGATAGTTCTTTTAATAGAACCATTGTTCTTCTTACAGAACACACAAAAAATAGTGCTGTTGGTTTTATTCTCAACAGACCCTTAGAGTATTCTTTACATGATTTATTACCAGATATAAATTGCGATTTTACAATTTATCAAGGAGGTCCTGTAGAACAGGATAATTTATACTTTGTTCATAGAGTTCCAGATTTAATAGAGGATAGCATTGAAGTTACTAAGGGTATTTACTGGGGAGGAAACTTTAACGTTTTAAAAGAATTATTAAATAATGATGAATTAAAAACAACAGATATTCGATTCTTTTTAGGATATTCAGGTTGGGAAAATCAGCAATTAAAAGACGAGCTAAAAAAGAAATCTTGGTTTGTTACAGAAAATGATTTTCAAAATATTTTTTCTACCAATAATGAAAGTCTTTGGAAAAACAAACTACTTCAAAAAGGAGGTGCATACAAGCTTTGGGCAAATGCACCTGGTGATATTAATTTGAACTAATCTTAAGTAGCAGTTAGTTGTAATACCTTTAAGCTATTGGCCAACTTATCTCCTATTTTTCTATCAAAACTTTTCTTTCTATAATTTGTTACGGGTTGAATACCTATTATTGCATTGGTGATAAAAACTTCATCTGCTTTTTGAATTTCAAAAGGAGAAATTACAGCTTCCTCTAGAGTAAATTCCTCATTTTTATTTAAAATCTCAATTACTTTGTTTCTAATAATCCCTTTGATACAACCTTCTGTTAATGCAGGGGTTTTTATAAGCTTGTCTTTTACTATAAAAATATTCCCGTTAGCAACTTCTACAACACCTTTTCGTTCGTTTAATAAAACACAATTATCTAAATCATTTTCTTTGGCAAAAATGCTTGCCAAGGTATTTACCATTCTATTATTGGTTTTTATAGTGGATAAAAGCCCAGAAAAATTATAAAAATCTTTATATAAATCTAAAGAATATTGCTCTTTGGTTTGATATGTATTTTGGTTAGCTTCAATAAAATAACCTATATGATTGGTTGCGGGTGTATACAAACCTCCATCATCTCTGTAAATATTTAAACGCACTCTATAAGAAATTGCATTCTCTGAAGCTTCTATTGTTTTTAAAATTTCTTGCTCTAAAAATTCTAAGGTAAAATTCATTGGGATTTTCATTCGAAGCATCCTCATAGAAGCCAGTAATCTAAAATAATGATCTTCCCAAAAAACTACTTTTTTATTGAAAACTTTAACGGTTTCAAAAATGGCATCACCATACTTAAAACCTCGGTTTTCAGTTGTTAATTTTATATTCTCTTTAAAAAGTAAATCTCCGTTAAAGTTTATCATATCAAAAAAATTGCTTCGCAAAATTACTATATTTTAAATAAAATTTGACATAAAAAAACTCGGCAATTTGCCGAGTACTCCTATTTATGTTCTTATTGGATTAAGCACCAATTGTTTGTTTTAATTCAGAAATCTGATTTTCCCAAAGCTGCTTTGATTCTTCAACTTCATCTTGGTCATCTGCAAAATCTGTAATAATTAGAGAAACATCTTTTGTTAGCGGATCTACTTGAATTTTAATTTCAAAAAAACTGTCTTCGTTTTCACTGTCTAACCATCTAAAACGAATTCTATCTCCGGGTTTCTTGGTAATTAATTCTGCTTGTTCTTCTGAACCTTCCCAAAAAAAACTAAATATTTTACCTCTAGAATTAACTTTCTCAGCAAACCATTCTTGTAAATTAGAAGGTGATGAAATGTATTGGTAGAGCATATTTGGTGATGCATGAATTGGGATTTCTAATTCAAATTTTACTTTACTCATTTTTTCTTTCTTAGTTTGACAATATAGGTAATAATTCTATTTTAAAAAAATTAAAAACACATCTTGTTAATCTACAAAAATCGATTATATTTGCAGCCTCAAATATGAATGGCGAGGTAGCTCAGTTGGTTAGAGCGCAGGATTCATAACCCTGAGGTCACGGGTTCAAATCCCGTCTTCGCTACAAAATTGCACATACAACAAATGCGCTTTACGGCGCATTTTTTTATGCCAAATTTTTACTTTTCATAAAATGATTTTCGTCAGGAAAAATTTTATTCTCTCTATAGATTGTATGGTTTCAGATTAAAATTGAATGCCCGGTGATACTTGAGATAGCATGGTGGGTGTTTTTAAATCTAAGGATAGGTCTAATAGTTCGTATAAATGGCATTTATACTTAGCACTATATTGCTTACTCTATCCCATAATTAATATCTAATTTACCATTTTAACGATGTTTTTTGGCCATGGATCATCAAATTCATACCCTTGCTCCCAAAGTATAATTTCATCCTCTGTAAGAAAGCAAGAATTGAGTTTGTCTGTAAAATGATTTACTTGCGATTTATCTCCAATTACAGTTAGATCACAATGTCTATCACCAAATCTTCCTGTTTCTTTCGAAAGCATTTCTTTTAACTGCTCTATTTCCATTTCCGAAAGGCCATGGTTCTTATCTTCCACAATTCCAGACCTCCAAGATCCAATCAATTCTAGGCTAATTCCACCTGCAGCTTGCTGCCATAGCAAAGAATACTTATCCCGACTTGCCAACCAGAAAAAACCCTTGCTTCGAAAAATTCGTTTATCAAGGTGTTGATGGCAAACATCCCACAAACGCTGAGGGTGAAATGGTCGGTCTTCTTTAATAACACGGGTTACTAAATCATAGGGACTATCAGCATTCTGTTCAGATTCTAAAATTGATTCTAATTCCTTGGTTAATTGAACCACATTTGAATAATTGTACTCTTCCAGTTCAAACAATGATTCTATGGTAAGTCTACCAAAATGGATAGAATGTACTGAAGCTAAGGGGTTAATTTGCTGAACGTATGTAGCAATCTCTGGCAGTTTGTCTTTTTCTATCCTATCTGCTTTGGTAATAAACAAATGGCTACAAAATAAGATTTGTTCAACCAATAAATTTATAGTGTCTCTTTTTCCTTGAGCCATGTTTTGCTGCATCTTAGGAACAAGGCTTTCTCCATAATTAAAGTCATGTTTTAACATAAGACTATCTACGAGTACAAAAACCCCTTTGAGTCGTAATTGTTGCTGTTTTTTAAAATACTCAATAAGTGGCATGGGGTGGCAACTTCCAGAGGTCTCAATTATAATAAGTTCTGGATTTTGATTTGCTAGCAGTCTCTGTATTGCCTCACTTAGTTTTTGAATTCCTGTTTTACTACTGAGAACACAAGATGATATAGATTCCAATATACTACTATTATCTTCCACTATATAGGTGTTGCCAATCAATTCTCCATCGACATCAAGTTCACTCATATCGTTTACAATTGCACAAACAGAAATATTTTTTCTTTTTGATTGAGCAAGAAGACTTCTAAAAAGGGTTGTTTTTCCAGATCCAAGGAATCCATTTAGTATAACTACAGGAGTTTTTTTTATTTCGTTCATTTTTTTAGTAATCGTTAATAGCTCTTTATTTTTATACTTCACGCATTAAATAATGTAATTTCTTATTTTTTAATGATGGTCTAAGATAAGATTTGTTGTTTAATTTCGCTAATAATTAGCTTTTTTAAATGCAATATTATTTTAAATAAAAAGGACTCCTATTCTCAGAATAGAAGCCTTTATTTTTAGTCTTATTAAAACGCAGATACTTTTGTTCTTTTGTTGCAGTTTTGAATAAAAGTTGCTCTGGATTTAGTTTGCAAGTAAAAAAGGAGAACAGAAAGCTAAAAAACCCCCTACAGTTCTTTAACCAATCTAATTCTCCTCTATTTCTTATCGGTGATTTTTTATTTTACAAACTAAATTTCAAACCAAAAAAACCACTAATTAAATATCCTTTTGAATTGTATAGT